>Ga0207664_10000677_pt1 | contig 23442 bp, 21 predicted proteins | sample LARL83metaG_FD_184349 | JGI IMG/M metagenome (GOLD analysis project Ga0207664, IMG submission 184349) | Corn, switchgrass and miscanthus rhizosphere microbial communities from Kellogg Biological Station, Michigan, USA - LAR L8-3 metaG... | ecosystem: Host-associated > Plants > Roots >... | reverse complement strand
CCGGCCGACTATGCCGTGCTGTTCGTCCAGGGCGGAGCCACCCAGCACTTCGCCCAGATTCCGATGAACCTGGCCGCCGAAGGCGACAGCGCGGATTACATCGTCAGCGGGCACTGGAGCGCCAAGGCGGCCAGCGAGGCGAGCAGCTACGTCCGCGCCAACGTGGCAGCCAGCAGTGCGGACGACGGCTATCTGAAGCTGCCCGCGCGTGCCGGTTGGCGGCTCGACCCTCGGGCGGCCTACGTGCATTACACGCCCAACGAGACCATCCACGGCGTCGAGTTCCACGACATTCCGGACGTCGGCCCGGCACCGCTGGTGGCGGACATGTCATCGAACATCCTTTCCGAGCCGCTGGATGTATCGCGTTTCGGCCTGATCTACGCCGGCGCCCAGAAGAACATCGGCCCGTCCGGGCTGGTGGTGATGATCATCCGCCGCGACCTGCTGCAGCGCGCGGGTCGCCCGATGGCGAAGATCTTCCGCTATGCCGAACAGGCCGCGAACGATTCGATGCTCAACACGCCCAATACCTGGGGCTGGTATGTGGCGGGCCTGACCTTCGAGTGGCTGCGCGGCCAAGGCGGCCTGACCGTGATGGCGGAACGCAACCGTGCCAAGGCCTCGTTGCTGTACGAGACCATCGACGGTTCAGGGGGCTATTACAGCAACCCCATCGACCGCGCCGCCAGATCGCGCATGAACGTGCCGTTCACCCTGCACGACGGCGCGCTGGATGCCGCGTTTCTGGCCGAATCGGAGGCCGCCGGCCTGATGGCCCTGAAAGGGCACAAGGCGCTCGGCGGCATGCGCGCATCGCTGTACAACGCCGTGCCACTGGAAGCGGTTCAGGTGCTGACGGCCTTCATGCGCGATTTTGCGCAAAGGCACGGCTGAGTTGGCCACACGCTGCGCTATCAGGCAAGATGCCTGTTCTTCATTTGGACTTCTATCCATCCAGGCGTCTAAAGCATGAGCGATACCAAGACCCCGCTGAGCGAGATGCGCGAGCGCATCGACAGCATCGACCGGCAGATCCAGCAACTGATTTCCGAACGTGCCAACCATGCGCAGACGGTTGCGAAAGTGAAGGGCGAGGGCCTTTCGGCGATCGACTATTACCGCCCCGAACGCGAGGCGCATGTGCTGCGCATGGTGGTGGACCGCAACCACGGCCCGCTTTCCGACACCGAAATGGTGCGTCTGTTCCGCGAGATCATGTCGTCCTGCCTGGCGCAGGAAGACCCGCTGAAGATCGGCTTCCTCGGTCCCGAAGGCACTTTCAGCGAGCAGGCGGTGCGCAAGCACTTCGGCCATGCAGCGTATGGCTTGCCGCTGGGCAGCATCGAGGAAGTTTTCCAGGAGGTTGCCGCGGGGCACGCCGACTTCGGTGTGGTGCCGGTGGAGAACTCCGGGCAGGGCATGATCCAGGTCACGCTGGACATGTTCCTCACCTCCGAAGCGACCATCTGCGGCGAAGTGGAGCTGCGCGTGCACCAGTGCCTGCATTCGCAGGCGGGCAGGCTGGAGGATGTCAGGCGCGTGTACGCGCACGCCCAGTCGCTGCAGCAATGCAAGACATGGCTGCGCATCAACCTGCCAGGAGTGGAATGCATCGCGGTGGGCAGCAATGCCGAGGCGGCGCGGCTGGCCCGGCACGCCGATGACGCCGCGGCGATCGCCGGGGAAACGGCGGGCAAGGTCTACGGACTCAAGACGGTGGCAAGCGGCATCGAGGACCGCGCCGACAACACCACGCGTTTCCTGGTGATCGGACGTTCGCTGTTTCCGCCGTCCGGCAACGACCGCACCTCGCTGCTGATCACGGTCAACGACAAGCCGGGTGCGCTGTACGACGTACTCAGCCCGTTCGCCAGGCACGGCATCAGCCTGAACCGGATCGAGTCACGGCCGGCCCATACGGGCAAATGGCAGTACGCATTTTTCATCGACGTCTCCGGCCATATCGACGAGGGCGCATTGCAGGCCGCGGTGCAGGACATCGGCGAGTCGGCGGCGACGATACGCGTGCTCGGCTCCTATCCCGTCGCGCTGCCCTGATATGGGAATGGACCGTCTCGACTGGTGCAGCCAGCCGGCCCAGCCACTGCGCGGCAGCGTGCGTGTTCCCGGCGACAAGTCGGTTTCGCATCGCGCGTTGATGCTGGCCGCGATTGCCGAGGGCGATTCGCGCATCCGCGGTTTCCTGGAAGGCGGGGACACCCTCGCCACCGCCGCGGTGCTTGCGCAACTGGGCGTGCGTATCGAAGCGCCTTCGGCGGGAGAACGCCTGGTGCACGGTGTCGGCCTGCACGGATTGCGAGGCTCGCCGCAGCCGCTCGATTGCGGCAACGCCGGAACCGGCATGCGATTGCTGGCGGGTTTGCTGGCGGGGCAGGCGTTCGACAGCACCCTGATGGGCGACGCCTCGCTGTCGAAGCGGCCGATGCGTCGAGTGACCGATCCGCTGGCTTCGATGGGTGCGCGCATCGACACGCGCGATGGCCTGCCTCCGCTGCATGTGCATGGCGGGCAATCGCTTCGCGGCATCCGCTACGCCTTGCCGGTGGCCAGCGCCCAGGTGAAGTCCGCGCTTCTGCTGGCCGGGCTGTATGCCGCCGGCGAGACCGACATCATCGAGCCGCACCCGACGCGCGACTACACCGAGCGCATGCTTGCCGCGTTCGGCTGGCCGATCGAGTTCGAACCGGGCCGCGCAAGGCTGCAAGGCGGCCGTGTGCTGCGCGCCACCGACGTCGAGGTGCCGGCGGATTTTTCGTCGGCGGCATTCTTCCTGGTTGCCGCGAGCATCGTGCCCGGCTCCGCATTGAAGCTGCCCGCCGTGGGCCTCAATCCGCGCCGCACGGGGCTGCTGCAGGCGTTGCGGCTGATGGGCGCCGACATAACGATCGAAAACCAGCGCGAAAGCGGTGGCGAGCCGGTCGGCGACCTCACCGTACGTCACGCACCGCTGCACGGCATCGAGCTGCCCGAGGCATGGGTGCCAGACATGATCGACGAGTTTCCCGCGTTGTTCGTCGCTGCGGCCGTCGCCCGCGGCAGCACGGTCGTTCGCGGTGCAGCCGAGCTGCGCGTGAAAGAGTCCGACCGGATCGCCACCATGGCTGCCGGGTTGCGCACGCTCGGAGCAGCGATCGAAGAAACTCCGGACGGTGCGATCATCCAGGGCGGCAAGCTCGGCGCCGGCAGCGTGGACAGCCATCTGGACCATCGCATCGCCATGAGTTTCGCGGTCGCCGGGCTGGTCGCCGGCGGCCCCGTGCGGATCAACGACTGCAGCCATGTCGCGACGTCTTTTCCCGGCTTCGTCGAGCTGGCCAACGGCTGTGGCTTTGCGCTGCAGGCGCTCGCCTGACGGACTCGGCACACCATTGCGGTAGGCTTTCCGCCTGGTAAAAGGAATCCCCATGTCCAACGCCGTACCGCCCTTCATCGTCGCCATTCCGGCCCGTTACGGCTCCACCCGGCTGCCCGCCAAGCCGCTGCGGGAAATCGGCGGCGTGGCGATGGTGGTGCGCGTGGCGCAACGAGCCTTGCAGGCGGGCGCCAGCCAGGTGGTGGTCGCGGTGGACGATCAACGCATCGCCGACGCACTGGCCGGGCAGGGCGTGGACATCTGCATGACACGCAGCGATCACGCATCGGGCAGCGACCGGCTGGCCGAATGCGCCGCCCATTACGGCTGGACCGACGACAGCATCGTGGTGAACCTGCAGGGCGACGAACCGTTCGCGCCGGCGGCTGGCATCCGTGCGGTGGCGCAGGCGCTGGCCGGTGACGATGCGCCGATGGCGACGCTGGCCACGCCGATCATCGACGCCGAGGAATTGTTCGACCCGAACGTCGTGAAACTGGTGCGCACGGTCAACGGCCGTGCGCTGTATTTCAGCCGCGCGCCGTTGCCGTGGGCACGCGATGCGTTCGCCGCGGATCGTCACGCCTTGCCGTCGGGCTCGCCCTTCCTGCGGCACATCGGCATCTACGCCTACCGCGCCGGCTTCCTGGACCGCTACAGCCGCCTGCCGCGCACGCCGCTGGAGCGCACCGAATCGCTGGAGCAGTTGCGCGTGCTGGAACACGGCCACCCGATCGCGGTGCGGTTGACGCCCGAGCCGTTTCCGCCCGGCATCGATACCGAGGCCGACCTGGAACGCGCCGAGCTGTGGTTGCGCACCCAGCATTGAGCCTCCACATCAGGCAGGTCGTCATCTGCCGCTAGAATCCCTGCATGCCATCCGCCCCACCGCCACCGTTCGACGGCAAGGCCTTCGTCAGCACACTCACTTCCGCGCCCGGCGTCTATCGTCATTTCGACGCGGCCGGTGAATTGCTGTACGTCGGCAAGGCCGGCAACCTGAAGAAGCGCGTCGGCAGCTATTTCCTGAAGCCGCGGATGGAGCCGCGCATCGCCGCGATGGTGGCGCAGATCGCCCGCGTCGAGATCACCGTGACGCGCACCGAAGGCGAGGCGCTGCTGCTGGAATCGCAGCTGATCAAGTCGCTCAAGCCGCGCTACAACATCCTGCTGCGCGACGACAAGAGTTATCCGTACATCTATCTTTCCGGTGGCGAGGATTATCCGCGGCTGGCGTTCCATCGCGGCGCGAAAAACCTGCCGGGACGCTATTTCGGCCCGTATCCGAGCACCTACGCAGTGCGCGAAAGCCTGAGCCTGATGCAGAAGCTGTTCAAGGTGCGCCAGTGCGAGGACAGCTATTTCCGCAACCGTTCGCGGCCCTGCCTGCAACACCAGATCGGCCGCTGCACGGCTCCATGCGTCGGGCTGATAAGCGTCGACGATTACCGCAACGATGTGCGCCACGCCGAAATGTTCCTGGAAGGCCGCAGCAATGCGGTCATCGATGAACTGGCCGAGGCGATGGAGCAGGCCAGCAAGGCCTTGCAGTTCGAACGCGCCGCCAAGCTGCGCGATCAGGTGGCTGCGCTGCGCCAGTTGCAGGCGCAGCACCACGTGCAGGGCGCCAGCGCCGACATGGACGTGATCGCCTGCCGCATCGAGTCCGGCATGGCCTGCGTCAGCGTGCTGTTCTTCCGCAATGGCATCAGCCTGGGCACCCGCGACTTCTTCCCACGGCTGCCGCTGGACGCCGAACCGGCCGACGTGCTGACGCAGTTCATCGCGCAGTACTACCTGGATCGCCCGGTGCCGCGCGAACTGATCCTTGGCCAGGCGCTGGCCGATCAGGCCATCCTGGCCGAGCTGCTGAGCCAGCACGCCGGTCGCGCGATCGAACTGAAGTCCAGCGTGCGGGGCGATCGCGCGCAGTTCCTGCAGATGGCCGAGCGCAACGCGCAGGCCTCGCTGACTGCGCGGCTGGCCAGCCGGCAGACATTGGGCGCCCGCTTCGACGACTTGCAGAAGGTGCTCGAACTCGGCGCGCCGCCGCGGCGCATCGAGTGTTTCGACATCAGCCACACGATGGGCGAACTGACCGTAGCCTCCTGCGTGGTGTTCGGGCCGGAAGGGCCGGAGAGATCGCACTATCGGCGTTTCAATATTGCCGGCATCACGCCGGGCGACGACTACGCCGCCATGCATCAGGCATTGACCCGGCGCTTCCGCAAGGTCGCCGAAGGCGAGGGCGCACGGCCCGACGTGCTGCTGATCGACGGCGGCAGCGGCCAGGTGGCGCAGGCGCTGAACGTGCTCGATGAACTCGGCGTCAACGGCATCGAGGTCGTCGGCGTGGCGAAGGGACCCGGCCGGCGCGCCGGCGAGGAAACGCTGGTGCTGGCGCGAGTGGCATCGGGCACCGCGGGCCGCGAAATCCATCCGGGCTCATCATCGCCCGCGCTGCACCTGGTAGCGGCCGTACGCGACGAGGCGCATCGTTTCGCGATCAGCGGCCATCGCAAGCGGCGCGAAAAGGCGCGCGAGCGAAGCGTGCTCGAGGAGGTGCCCGGCATCGGCGCACGCCGCCGTTCGGCGTTGCTCAAGGCCTTCGGCGGCATGCAGGGCGTGGAGAGCGCGGGCATCGAGGAGCTGATGCAGGTGAAGGGCATCGACCGTGGCCTTGCCGAACGCATCTACGCCAGCCTGCACGGCTGAATACCGGCGCGGCGTTCACTCGGCAGTGGCGTGTCGACGTGCGAAACTGCAGCAAATCACTGGATCGAATCATGCGCATCAACCTGCCGACCTGGCTGACCCTTTTCCGCGTCGCGTTGCTGCCGGTCATGGTGGTCGCGTTCTACCTGCCTTTCCCCGGGCACAACATCACGGCGGCCATCGTGTTCGTGCTGGCGGCATTCACCGACTGGCTCGATGGTTACCTGGCTCGGCGGATGAACCTCACGTCGGCTTTCGGCGCCTTCCTCGATCCGGTGGCCGACAAGTTGATGGTGGCGGTGACCCTGTTCCTGCTGGTCGAATCGCATCGCGGCGGCTGGCCTGGCATCGTGATGGCGGTGACGGCGGCGGTGATCGTGGGACGCGAGATCAGCGTGTCGGCGTTGCGCGAATGGATGGCCGAGATCGGCATGCGCGCCACCGTCAAGGTCGCCTTCGTGGGCAAGCTCAAGACCGTCATGCAAATGGTCGCGCTGGTGGTGCTGATCGTGCAGCACGAAAAGGCCGCCGAGGCGCTGCGGCTTTATCACATCGGCGAAGCGCTGCTGGTCATTGCCGGCGTGCTCACCATCTGGTCCGGCCTGTACTACCTGCGCGCGGCATGGCCGATCCTGCGCGGCGACGCACCGGCGCAGCCCGCAGGCGGAAACAGCGGCGGGTGATCGAGCAGGTATCGACAGGCTTGTCGCGGGCTTGACGATCCGCATTCACGTATTAGAATGCGCGGCTCCAATGCGGGAATAGCTCAGTTGGTAGAGCACGACCTTGCCAAGGTCGGGGTCGCGAGTTCGAGTCTCGTTTCCCGCTCCAGTTTGCAGACAAGGCCCCGATTCGATCGGGGCCTTGTCGTTTCTGGCGGAGCGCATGGGCGCGCGGATACGCTCAAGCAATGGTGTCGCAGCTATTCACAAGCAGCATCGTTCTGCTATGATTCGCGGCTCCGATGCGGGAATAGCTCAGTTGGTAGAGCACGACCTTGCCAAGGTCGGGGTCGCGAGTTCGAGTCTCGTTTCCCGCTCCAGTTTTTCGCAAAGCCTCGGTCCACCGGGGTTTTGTTTTTTTGAAGCAACTGCGATCATCATGGTCGCGCTGCACCAAGCAATGGCCAGGTGGCAGAGTGGTCATGCAGCGGCCTGCAAAGCCGCGTACGCCGGTTCGATTCCGACCTTGGCCTCCATTGCGCAACCGGCTGCGACGCAGCCCTCAAAACCCGCCGCCGGCGGGTTTTTTGTTGGGCGGTGATCCGTCGCGGTTCACCCTGGTCCAATCGACAACCGGCATGCCGTGGTCCGTGATCACGTCGAAGAATCGACGTCCACATCGCGCCAGGATGGCGCTGCGCGCCTCGCCGGCAAGCACGACGGGGCCGATTCGGGGTTTCTACAGCGGAAAAACGCTGTTTTTCGCCTGAAACCGTTGGCGTCATCGCGAAATTCCCCTACATTCACCCTGCCGAGAGGCAATGCAAACATTCCATCATTCATTGACGACGGGGAAATCCATGGCAAAGACGCAAAAGGCAGTCAAGAACAAACCGGTATCCAAGGCGAAGGCCGCACCCGCCGCCCCGAAGCCGATCAAGGAAACCCTGAGCAAGTCCGGCCTGGTCGCGCACATCGTCGAGGCTAGCGGTGTCATTGCGAAAGACGTGCGCGCGGTGCTCGCAGCGCTGGAAGGCGCCGTGGCCGGATCCGTGCACAAGAAGGGCGCTGGCTCCTTCATGCTGCCAGGCCTGCTGAAGATCTCCGCGGTGAGCGTGCCGGCCAAGCCCAAGCGCAAGGGCATCAACCCGTTCACCAAGGAAGAGCAGTGGTTCGCCGCCAAGCCGGCATCGGTCAAGGTCAAGATCCGCCCGCTGAAGAAGCTCAAGGACGCGGCCGCCTGATCCTCGCAGTTCGCGACATCGGTCACCAAGTGCGGCGGCATTGCCCGCCGCACTTTCGTTTCGGGGCAGGGAAAGCCATGAAGCCGCAAACGCGATGCTTGGTGCCCGGGCCCGGAATCGAACCGGGATACCCGTGATGGTGAGGGATTTTAAGTCCCTTGCGTAGATGTCCGGCAGGCCGCACTAATCCTGTGTCCGCCCCTGCTATGCGTTGTGTGTACTAGGTTTTACTTGACTCCTAAGGGATTCAGGCGGAACCTGAGCGAACCGGATTACATCCGGCCGCACGGACACAAAGCACGGACACAAAGCTATGGCCGACACGATCCTCACCGAAGCGATGGTTGCCGCGAAGTGCCAAGAGCATGCCGCGCAGCATGCCGTCGGCAGCGGCAAGACCCGCATCTACTACGACAACCACAAGAACGCGCCATCCGGTTTCGGCGTGCGCGTCACGGCCAAGGGCACAGCCTCTTTCGTACTCAATTACTACGCCCGCGGTGCTGAGCGCCGGGCCACAATCGGTGCGTGGGGAAACACACCGCGTTGGAGTGTGGCGGCGGCCCGCATCGCAGCCAACAAGCTGCGCACGCGCGTCATGGCCGGTGAAGACCCCGTAGCCGACGAGCGAACCGCCAAGGAGGCAGCCAAGGCCGCAGCGGAGTCCACCAAGGAGCGCGCCGAGCACACCCTGGCCGCACTCGTGGCTGCGTATGTCGCCGACCTACGCGCGCAGGGGAAGCCGTCCGCACGCGAGGTCGAGAACCTGTTCGATCGCGCTGTGGCCAAGCCATTCCCCAAAATTGCAGCGCTGCCGGTCGACGCCGTAACAGTCGAGGCCGTATTGCCTGCGGTGCAGCGCCTGGTGAAAGACGACAAGGTGCGCGATCCGGGCAAACTGACCACGTACCTGCGCACCGCGTTCAACAAGGCGCGCGCAGCGCGTACCGATACCAGCGGCTATGCCTATGCCGCCTTCAAAGTGCACAGCAACCCACTGGTCGACCTTCGCGTCACTCGCCCGAAGGTTAACGCCGAGGCCGCGCGCAGCGTTAAGGAGAAACGCCTATGGACGCTCACTCAGCCACAGCTGGCGGCGTACTGGAAGCGCATCGCCGCCCAGGACAATGCCTACGGCGCCATGCTTCGTCTCCATCTGCTCACCGGGGGGCAGCGTCGCGAACAGTTGGCCCGCATCACACGCAACGACTACAGCTCAGACGCGCGCACGCTGACACTGTGGGATGGCAAGGGACGCCGCAGCGAGGCGCGCGAGCACGTCCTGCCCCTGATTGACGATGCCGAAGCCGCCCTGCTGGCGATGGCCGGCGACAAGGGTCCGCACCTGTTCACCGTAAACGGCGGCAAGGACGCGGCGACGCCCGCCATGCTCGACGACGCCATGATCCGTGTGTCCGAGGCGATGGTCACCGCCCGCGAGATTCCGCGCACGATTACGCCGGGCGCGATCCGTCGCACCGTCGAGACGCTCCTGGGCGGGAGCGTGTTGAAGGAGATACGCGCCCAACTGCAGTCGCATGGACTGAGCGGTGTACAAGATCGCCACTACGATCGCGGCGAGTATCTGAAAGAGAAACGCGCCGCGCTTGAAACCTTGCGCCAGCTCTGCGAGCCGACTCCGCGCAATGTCACGCCAATAAGTCGCAAAAAATCTGCCGCGAAAGCGGCATAACGCGCCGGCGCCGGGTGTTAGCGCACCTGGGCCGACGACTTCCAACACCGCTCTATCAAGGAGAAACGGCAATGGCAATCAAGCATAACGTGTCATGTGACGAAGTCACGCCCATCTATGTGCGTGATGAACAAGGTGAACTCTGGGTCGAAATGGTGCCCCCCACGGTGCGGGACATTCTCGTCGCGTCCCGCGATCTGAGCGAGAACAATCTGCGCGACCTGGGACGCGTGATCCTCGCCATGACGTTGGGGCTGTTCCCCTACACCGCGGCGCAGATCGAGACATGGACGCGCGAGGAACGATGCAGGATCATCGACGCGTTACCGCTGCCGGCCATTTGCGAGGCGGCATAAGAAGGCAAAAGGAGCGCCTGGGTGGTGCTCCTTTTCCTCTATGAGTAGAGGCGATTCTTGACTTGAGCTGAAAACATGCAATCCTTTCCCAAGATGCACCGCTGCACCCAATAGAAAAGCCCGCCCGCGCGGGCTTTTTGCGTTTCCGAGGTCACCAACTCCAAACCCGCCTAGTGCGGGTTTTTTTATGCCCGCTTGTCGGGCACCACCCCGAACCCGCCCTTATCAGGCGGGTTTTTTTTGAGGATCGAATCATGACTCCGACCATCCTTGCCGACTACATCACCCGCGAACAGCTCGCCGAAGAGCTGAAGGTAACCACGCGCACGCTCGATAAATGGGCATGGCTACGCAGTGGCCCGAAGAAGATCAAGATAGGCGCGCGCTGCTACTACAAGCGACAGGACGTGCTCGCCTGGCTGGACGCGCAGGGCGACGCGCAGAAGGAAGCTGCATGAGCGCGCCGCTCAAGGTAGCCACCTTTGACCGTGCGATTTTCGACCCGGCGAAGCTGCGAGAGATCGCGAAAAGCGCTAAGGGTCGCCGCTTCATGGTCGACCAGCGCGCTGCTGGTCGACCTGGTGGCATGGATGGTTCATGAAGCAACGACGCGTAGCAGTAGGCGTCGCCTTGGCCAATCGCACGACCCGACGGCGATCGCGGTAATCGAGCAGATCAAGTATGTGATTCCGCAATGTGTGGCAAATCGCATGCTTCAGTCAGACCTTGCTGAGTTGCGCAAGTCTCTGCCGCGACCGCATTACAAACTGCGCCTGCTGGAACTGGCGCCGCTAGGCGAAGCGTACCCAGCGCAGGCGCTGCGCGTGAGGCGCATCCTGGCCCATCCGTCAATCGCCGAGCATGACCCGCGCGTGATCGTCGATTACACCGGCGTGGGCCGGGCTGTTTTCGAGATATTCCAGCAAGCCCACGTGCCGCGCATGCTGCCGGTCACGATTACGTTTAACGGGCAGGAAGGGCCGAACGGCCGAGGTGGCCACAACGTGCCCAAGCTGGCGCTGATTTCCCGCGTGCAGGCCCTGATGCACACCGGCTGCTTAGTGATGCCCGACACCCTGCCTTTCGCCAAGACGTTACGGCGTGAGCTGCTGAATTTCCGCGTCAGCTACGGCGCCGTGGGCAATGCCACGTTCGGCGCGCGCGAGGGCGTCCATGATGACCTGGTGCTCGCCGTGGCGCTGGCGGTATACGGCTTGGACAGCTCGCGCGAGGCGACGGTGCAGCCGCTGAGCGCGTGGGGGTTTTGAGGCGTTTTTAGAAAGAGCCCCGCACACGGCGGGGCTTGTGTTGAGTCTGCGTTGCTTGACGCTTGTGCCGCCGAAAAGCACCGCGTCATGGACAATGCTACTCGTTACGCCACTTGCTCTCGACCATGGTGTGGACGATCTCGAAGGCATCCGCCACCCTCTTTGCTGCATCCGGAGAAACGCCCATCGCGCCGTCTCCAATCATGGCAACGATGATATCCCGCGTAATCTCTGTAGCTGTATCGTTTCCTGCGCTCATGTCCCCCCGCTCCTTCCGTTGTTGAAGCAAGCAACCTACGCCGTCGCGCTCGCTTACTCAAGCCGCTGCGAACGTCGGCCATGACAGTAAATGGCGGCTCGGTGACTGGATGCTCCGCGGGACGCGGAGAAATTGCTCCAGCTGGCATATCATGAGCCAGGACTTGGGGGGCATATGGGCGTACGACTATTTTTCAAGAAGCGCTGGCAGCGCTTGTCACCGACTTTGAAGAGGGGCACGCAAGGGCTGTCGTTCGCCTTCCTTATTTCTGTGGGGGTGTTGGCGATCGCATACGCATATGCGTGGTGGCACTTTTCGAACTTATCACCATCCACCTCATCGACTATCGTTGAACCGTGGTCACTCAGTGCGGCCAGGATCTTCACATTCATTGACTCGGTCGCTGCAGGTATAGCTGCCTTCGCTCTGCTTGGAGCATTCACTTTCCTGTACTCGCTACGACGCCCGGAAGAAGATACGGTAGAGGACCGTGTGGCTTACCTTTACTCAGCACGCCGGGAAGAAAGTCCCGCCGCGAACAGGTACCTGCGCGACCAAGTCACGCTGTTAGGGGCGACCATTCGAAAGGTCAAATTTACCTACACCATTCTTGAGGTTTCGGAGGATGGCTTCGTCCGTATATCCGTCGGATTTGAAGCTCAGGTGGTCAACAATATGAAATATGACCGCTATCAGCAGCAGATGCCGTTGAAGATAGAAGTCGAGCCGATACAGGGCTTCGTCCGCGATATAGCGTGTGTGCAGTACGTCAACATGACGTCGTGTAATCGGAATGGCGACTACCAAACGCCAACGAGATTCCTTCAGTACCCCCACCGGTTGACCAACTCGAAGCCTTCCGCCGAATGGACCTTAGACGTAAACATCCCGGCCAACGGCGAACTCCGGTACGAATACTTGTTTGAGTGTTGGAATTTGGGACAGGATGAGCAGCAATGCGGCGCGAACCGATTCGCAGAAGAGTTCGTGGTCGAAGTGATCAACATGACCGACAAGCCGTTTGACGTCGTTCCTGTGATCAGGCCGCCGTTGCACCATACGATGAGTGACACCCATCGTCTCGCCGAGGGTGAGACCAAGACGTTCGATTTTAGCGGTGTTCACCCTACCCATCAGATAATTTTCCAGCTAAATCTGTTGTAAGATGCGTCCACGAACTGAGGAGAGCGATCATGAAAATGGGTAGCAACACGAAGGGTGGTTAACAGTCGTTCGGGTCTCATTTCTAGCCCAAAAAGCCAGCGAAAGCTGGCTTTTTGTTGCGCTTGCTGATCTGGCGGTGGTCAGCTGCTTCTGCATACCTATCGTAATCAACGCAGTCAGGCGGGGCTAGGATGGCATCGCCATCGGCAGCTCCGAAGTCCGCGAGCTGGGGATGTGGGAACGCATCCGATAGGCGAGGACATCCGTTCGAAGAGTGTCCCAGGTTGGGACACCGCGCCGACGTATCCAGAGGTGCATCCAACGCGGGTGCCAGATAGGCCACCCGATGCGGTGCCGCGAGCGCACTGATAAGACTTCCGCCTCGACTTTGCCTCTTATCCTCTTATCCACCACGCAACATTCAAAGCGAAGGCGCACGCACCAGCCACCATGAGAGCCGCATAGAGCCGTTGCATAAATACCGCTTGCGCGGCTTTCCCTGCGGCGGCCAACCGCCGCGCATCGGTCGTTTGTTCTCTAATTCTTTTTTTTGCGGCCGCAAACCGGCGATTCGCTACGAGCTTACTAAGTGACGTTTGTGAATTGGTGACGAGGTCCAGAGCTTTGTCCGTGTCAGGCTCTGGTAGACCAAGTATCCCCATCTCCTTTCGAGCCGCCGTTTGCGATTCCAATACCGCCAGGAACACATCGGCTTCGAGGCACTTGTATCTCGAAAGTACGCCAAATAGAACCGAGACAATCAACAACAATAGGCATTGAGATATTCCCGTTGCGGAGAGCATGGCCACATTCGTTGAAATGTTGCCAATCATCAAAGCCATCAATGCACCGACGCCAGTGAGAAACCATTTCGCGAACGCGTCTACCCCAGTGCGAGCACTCGAGACACTTAGCAGTATGCCCCGCGCCATTTGCAGTGTGGCTTCGTCCTTGTCCTTTTGGCCTGGGTTTTCCATGGTGTTTCCCGGTGCAGATTCACGGACACATGACGGACACAGATACATGGGATGGCCGAACTTGTTCGGCCGGATCGCTTGAAACCGTTGATGCGCTTGGTGCCCGGGCCCGGAATCGAACCGGGATACCCGTGAGGGTGAGGGATTTTAAGTCCCTTGCGTCTACCAGTTTCGCCACCCGGGCTGGAGTGCTCGAACGCGCTGCGCGATGCCGCAGGCGGCGCAAATCGTAACATGGGGCTTGGTGGCCACCGCCGCCGAGCTCCACCAAGCGGTGCTTCAGATCAGGCTCTTGAAGATGTGGATGCCGGCGCTGTACTCGCCGATGATCGTGCCCACGCTGACCAGAAAAAAGTTGAGCAGGGTGCGCGCGACGCGGTTCTTCCACCAGCCGCTCCAGTGCACGATGTCGTCGCGCAGGCTGTCGAAGTCGACCACGCGCGGCCGGCGTACCCACGCTTCGGCCATCGCGCTGATGCCGCCTGCGGGGATGCCGGGTCGGAACGGCTTGATCGGTGCGGCGATGAAGGCGGCCAGGATGCTCAGCGGGTGTCCGCCAGCCGCCAGCGCGCCGAGTGCCGCAAAGCCGCCGGTGAACAGTACCCAGGCCATCAACGCCTGTGTACCCAGGGCGGCGTTGCGATGGAACGCCCACGCGATCGCGGCGAATACCAGCAACACCAGCGCAGCGGCCAGCCATTTCGGCCAGCGCGCTTTCGCTGGCATGGCCGCCAGTTCGGCGACCTTGGCGGCCGGATCGTCCTGTTGATCACGCAACAGCGCGCACAGGCCTTTGAGGTGGCCTGCGCCGATGACAACGAGCACTCGCCGGCTTGGCGCATCGGCGGAATCAACGGGCGCTGACCGGGACGCTTCCTGGCGCAATCGCGCCGCCATGAAGGCGTCGCGTTCGCCGATCAGGCTTTCGTAAAGCGGTTTCGATTCGCTGGCGAATTCGCTGAAGGCGCTCTCCAGCAGATCGCCTTGCTTGAGCTTTTCGATCTCGCCCTGCGCGATTTCCTCGCGCTCGAACACGCTGGCCAGCAACCCGCCAAGCAAGCCGAAGCGCTGCCAGAAACCGACGCTGCGCCAGGCGCGCTTCAAGGTAGTGCCGACCTCGCGATCGATCAGCCACAACGGCAGCCCGCGCTGCCCGGCGCCATCCATCGCTGCCTTCATTTCCGCGCCGGGCAGGATGCCGGACTGGTCCGCCAGGCGCTTCTGGAAGGTCGACAGCACCAGGCTCGCGGCGACCATGCCGGCCTTGCCCTGGCGGATCACCTTGAACAGATCCATCTGCTTGAAGGCTTCCGGGTCGCGCATGCTTTGCGCGCGGCTTTCGCACAGTTCTACCGCAACGGCATCGAAGTGCTCGTGCGCCAGCAGCGCATCGACGGCCTCCATGCTCGTCCGCGAGACGTGCGCCGTGCCGAGCACGACGTATTCCACGCCATCACGCTGCACGCGCTCGATCGGCTGCCCCTGCAAGGCGGACGACAGGGCGACTTCGGTTTCGGAAACACTCATGCGGTCGGCACGCCGTTCAGTGGGAGACATTCAAGGATGGGGACGGCCGCCGTGGGGAACAAGCAGCGCGAAAAGCTGCTGGCGCCGCTTCAGTCACGAAAGCGCCTGAGCAGGTCAGCGTAGGCGTCGATGCGGCGATCGCGCAGGAACGGCCAGATCCGCCGCACGTGTTCGCTGCGCGCGAGATCGACCTCGGCCATCAGCAGTTGGCGACCATCCGTGCCGGCTTGCGCCAGGAACTCGCCTTGCGGCCCGGCCACGAAGCTCGATCCCCAGAACTGGATGCCCGCGCCGACCTTGCTCGGATCGGCCTCGTAACCGGTGCGGTTGCACGAGAGCAACGGCAGGCCGTTGGCCACGGCATGGCCGCGTTGCACGGTGATCCAGGCATCGCGCTGGCGGTCCTTCTCGGCCTGTTCGTCGCCCGGATCCCAGCCGATCGCGGTGGGGTAGAGCAGCAGTTCCGCGCCGGCCAGGGCCATCAGGCGCGCCGCTTCCGGATACCACTGATCCCAGCACACCAGCACGCCGAGCCGGCCGACCGACGTATCGATCGGCTCGAAGCCGAGGTCGCCCGGCGTGAAATAGAACTTTTCGTAAAACGCCGGATCATCCGGAATGTGCATCTTGCGATAGACGCCGGCGATCGCGGCGGAACGATCGAACACTACCGCCGTGTTGTGATACAGCCCGGCGGCACGGCGCTCGAACAGGGAGGCGACGACGACCAGCTTCAGCTCTTCAGCCAGTTTGCCAATGCGCGCGGTGCCGGGACCGGGAATGCTTTCGGCCTGATCGAAAATCTCGACCGATTCGTGCTGGCAGAAGTAAGGGCCATTGTGCAGCTCCTGCAGCAGCACCAGCTCGGCGCCGGCCGCGGCCGCCTCGCGCAGGCCCGCCTCGATGGCATCCAGGTTGGCGTCGCGGCTGCCGCGGTCGGTTTCCTGCAGCAGCGCGACCTTCAAGGTCTTGCGGGTCATCGGCGTGACTCCTCAACGTATGCCAGACCCCGCAGTTTAGCCGATGCGGCTCAAGCGATCCCTGCCGGCAGCTGCATGGTGATGCAATGCAGGCTGCCGTTCTGCCAGATCAGGGGACGGCAGGGCACCTGCACGATCTCGCGGCTGGGATGCGCCAGGCCGATGATCCGGGCAGCCTCGTCATCGGCCGGATCGTCGTACGCCGGCACCAGTACGGCGCCGTTGACGATCAGGTAGTTCGCGTAGGACGCCGCCAGGCGACGGCCCTCATCGAGAATCGGTCGTGGCCACGGCAGCGGATGCAGCTGATAGGGACGGCCATCCGGCGTGCGCAGTTCGGCCAGTTCGGCAGCCATGCGCTGCAGTTCGGCGTAGTGCGGATCGCCGGCGTCGTCGCAGGCCTGGAACACGATGCGCTCGCCGGGCGCGAAGCGGGCCAGGGTATCGATGTGCGCGTCGGTGTCGTCGCCTTCGAGATAACCGTAATCCAGCCACAGCACGCGCTGCGCGTGCAGGCCATCGCGCAGGATGGCGCTCATGTCCTCGCGCGATTGCTCGGGATGGCGCTGCACCAGGCAGCGCCAGGTGGTGAGCACGCTGCCTTCGCCATCGCTCTCGATAGCGCCGCCTTCCAGGGCCCAGTCGATGCGCTTGTGAGCGGCTCGACCGAACACACCCGCATCCACTAGCCCGGCGACCAGCGCATCATCCTGCTCGGCGCCGAACTTGCCGCCCCAGCCGGTGAAGCGGAAATCGGTGAGCTGAAAGCCCTTGTCGCCGCCCTGCAGGGTGATCGGGCCGGAGTCGCGCAGCCAGGTATCGTCGTACGGAAGTTCGACGAAGCGGATTTTCGACAGATCCACGCCCGCGCCGCGCAATTGCGTCTGCACGTGAGCGTGCAGGTCCGCATCGCCCACCACGATGATCAGACGCTGGAACCGGGTGACCGCTGCCGCCAGCGCCACATAGGTGGACTCCACGGACGCCAGCCGATCGGCCCAGTCGGTGCCCGCATGCGGCCAGGCGATCAGCACCGCGGACTGCGGCTCCCATTCGGCGGGCAGGCGCAAGGAGGAAGCAGTCATGAAGGCGGTCTCACGGTCGAGGGCCGCAAATTGTACGACGCCAGGGACGCGCACACGAAAACGCGGCCTGTGTCGCCACAGGCCGCGTCTCGGGATGGATCAGTTGACGCTGGCCGGGTTGGTGTTGTTGCCGGCCGGCGTATTGAGCACCGAATGGATCACGTGGCTGTGCTCGAAATACACGATGAAGTTCGAGTATTCCCAGCGGTTGATCTGCGGATGCTTGCCGGTATCGCCACCACGCGGCGACAGCTTGCGTTGCGGAGCGCCCCAGGTCTTTTCCACCTGGCTCATGCTCATGCCGCGGCTGGGCAGGTTCATGCCTTTTTCCTGCTGCACGCGGTGAATCAGCAGGTTGTCGCCATGCTGGCGTGCCTGGGCGACCTGTGGGGCGGCAAAACCGGCGGCAACCGCCAGCACGACAATGAGCGGCAAACTGCTTGTGAACTTGACCATGGTCCCCTCTCCATACACGGCTGTATGCGGCGTCGTTGTAGCAGAACTGGTGATGCTACGCCATGTCGGCCCAGGCCGATTGCGACGGATTGGGCATTCGCCCGTCGCCAAGCCGAAGCCGTTTGGCCGGCAACCCTGCCTTCACCGCTATCATGGGCGGCTGCAGATACTGCATGCTCGTTCCGGACGCTGTTTTTCCATGATTTCCTTTCGACATTTTGCCTTGCGCCGCGGCACCCGCCTGCTGCTTTCCGACATCGACCTGGTGATCCAGAGCGGCTGGCGACTCGGCGTGATCGGCCGCAACGGCTGCGGCAAGTCCAGCCTGTTCGCCGCGCTGCAGGGCAAGCTGGAAAGCGACGCCGGCGAGTTGGACATGCCGGCCAAGCTGCGGCTGGCCTCGGTGGAGCAGGAAACGCCGGCGCTGCCGGATGCAGCGATCGACTACGTGCTGGGCGGCGACGAAGAACTGGCTGCGGCCATGCGCGACGAAGCCGACGCCGGCGAGCGTGGCGACATGGAAGCGATGGCGAAGGCGCATCACCGCATCGAGGAATTGAACGGCTACGACGGCCGCGCCCGCGCCGGCCGGCTGCTGCACGGCCTGGGTTTTCCGCCGGAAACGCATGAGCGCGCGGTGAAGGAGTTTTCCGGCGGCTGGCGCGGACGGCTGAACCTGGCGCGTGCGCTGATGTGCCCGTCCGACCTGCTGCTGCTGGATGAGCCGACCAACCATCTCGACCTCGACGCCGTGCTGTGGCTGGAGGAATGGCTGCGCCGCTATCAGGGCACCTTGCTGATCATCTCGCACGATCGTGAATTCCTCGACGGCGTGATCACCCACACGCTGCATCTCAACGACGGCAAGGCGAAGCTCTACACCGGCAACTACAGCGCCTTCGAACGCCTGCGCGCCGAGCAGCTGCGCCAGCAGCAGATCTCGCACGAGCGCGAGCAAGCCGAGCGCGCGCACCTGCAATCGTTCGTCGACCGCTTCAAGGCGAAGGCCAGCAAGGCCAAGCAGGCACAGTCGCGGATGAAGCGCCTGGAGAAGCTCGCCGGCACCGAGGCGGTGCGCGCGGAGCGGCCCTTCAGCTTCCAGTTTCCGGCGCCGGGACGACTGCCCGATTCGATGCTGCAGCTGGAGGACATCACCGCGGGTTATGCGGACGCCGAAGGCGATGGCGTCAACATCATCCTGCGCGATGTCCGTTTCAGCCTGGAGGCGGGCGAACGGATCGGCCTGCTCGGGCCCAACGGCGCCGGCAAATCGACCCTGGTGAAAACCCTGGTTGGCGAACTCGAGCCCATAAGCGGCGAACGCAAGGCGCACAAGGATCTGAAGATCGGCTATTTCGCCCAGCACACGGTCGAGAGCCTGCGCGCGGGCACCAGTCCGCTCGACCACCTGCAGGACAAGGCGCCCGGCGCCGCCACCCAGGCCATGCGTGATTTCCTGGGCACGTGGAACTTCGCCGGCGAGCGCGCGTTCGAATCGGTCGATGGCTTCTCCGGCGGCGAGCGCGCGCGACTGGCTCTGGCGCTGATCGCGTGGGACAAGCCGAACCTGTTGCTGCTCGATGAGCCGACCAACCATCTCGACTTGGACATGCGCGAAGCATTGGCCGATGCGCTGGCCGACTTCGACGGCGCGCTGGTGCTGGTGTCGCACGACCGCCATCTGCTCGGCATGGTCTGCGACAGTTTCTGGCGCGTCGCCGACGGTGATGTGGAGAGCTTCGACGGCGACCTGGACGATTACGCCAAATGGCTGCGCACGCGCGGTACCACCAGCAAAAAGGCGGCCAAGGCGAGTGCAGCGGCGGCCAAACCCGTCGTCAGGGTCGTGCCGGAAGAAACCCCTGAGGAACGCCGCCGACAAGCGGCTGCGCAGCGCGAGTCGGAGAAAAATTCGCGCCAGCGCGTGAAGCGCATCGAGACCCGCACCGCCAGCATCGACAGCGAACTGGCCGCATTGGAAACCCAGCTGGCCGACCCAGCTACGTACAACGGCCCCACCAGCGAGATGATGCGGCTCGGGCAGCGCCAGACCGAGCTTCGCCGCGAGAAGGAAGCGCTGGAAGCGGAGTGGCTGGAAATCTACGAAACGCTGGAAGCCTAGGACAACCACGTGAGCGCAAAGCCGGAGCAATCGCTGCAATGGTGGCTGCCAGCCTTGCCGCATTTTGCGCCGGCCCATCCGCTGCGCGAGTGGCTGACCCGCGCCGATCGGCTTCCCGAGGGGCGGGCCGGTTACCTGGCCGGCCTCGGCGATTATTTCGGCGGCGTCGACGCCAGCGTGCCCGCGGCAGCGATCACGCGCGAGTTCCTCGCTGCCGACGCCGGCGACGCGCGCTGGCTGTCCGCCGACCCGGCCTGGGTGCAGCCGGACATGAACGGCGCGCGTTTGCTGGCCTGCGGGCAACTGCACTTGAGCATGGACGATGCGCGCGCGTTGGCCGCGCCGCTGCGGCCGGTATTCGAGGACGCCGGCATGCAGCTGGAAATTTCCACGCCGGATCGATGGCATCTGAAGCTGCCTGCTGATCTGCCGCTGCCCGATTTCGCGGCGCCGGAACAGGCGCTTGGCGAGGATCTCTCGCAACACCTGCCGCAAGGTGCGCAAGGCCGCCGCTGGCGCGTGCTGATCAACGACATCCAGGTGCTGCTGCATCAGCATCCGCTGAACGCCGAACGGCGCGCGCGCGGATGGGCGCCGGTCAACAGCCTGTGGCTGTGGGGCGGCGGCACGCTCCCGGGGAACATGAAGAGCGATCTGCGCGGCGTGGTCGGCGATGATCTTCTGCTGCGTGCGCTGGCTGCGCAGGCCAGCGTCGCTTGGCACCCCCGCACGCCCGAATCCGTGGCCGCGGCGACGGCGGGCTGGCTGATCGATCTGCAGGATCTGCCTGCCGAAGAAATCGCCGAACACTGGTGGCCCGTGCTGCAGGCGCAGCTTTGCCGAACGACGACCATGCTGCATTTCGCCAGCGGCGAGCGCTGGCAGCGCAAACCGTGGCACCGCTGGCGCATGTGGCGCGGAGCAGGGCGTTGAGCGCGGTGCAGCTGCGCCGACGCGAAAGCCGCGGCACACCCGACGGCTGGCCCGACTCGGTGCATCCGGTGCTGCAGCAGATCTACGCCGCGCGTGGCGTGCTGGGCCCGGCGGAAGTCGAGCATCGCCTGGCGCGCCTGTTGTCGCCGCAGATGCTGGGCGGCATGCCGGAAGCCGTCGATCTGCTGGTCGAGGCGATCCAAGGCGACTGGAGCATCCTGATCGCCGGCGACTACGACTGCGATGGCGCCACCGGCACCGCCGTGGCCGTGCGCGGCTTGCGGCTGCTTGGCGCCAGGCGAGTGAGCTATGCGATTCCGAACCGCTTCACGCATGGCTACGGGCTGAGCCCGGCACTGGTCGCCTCGCTGCAGCCGGCGCCGCAACTGATCGTCACGGTCGACAACGGGGTGGCCAGCGTGGCCGGCGTGACGGCAGCGAAAGCGCGTGGCATCCGGGTCATCGTCACCGATCACCATCTGCCCGGCGAGCAGCTGCCGGCGTGCGACGCGATGGTCAATCCGAACCTGGCCGGTGATCCGTTTCCGAGCAAGATGCTCGCCGGCGTGGGCGTGATGTTCTACCTGCTGCTGGCGCTGCGCGCACGATTGCGCGAGCGCGGCGCGTTCGAAGCCGCCGAGCCTGACCTTTCCGTGCTGCTCGACCTGGTGGCGCTGGGCACCGTGGCCGATCTCGTGCCGCTGGATTTCAACAACCGCGTGCTGGTCGAGGCCGGCCTGCAACGCATCCGCAGCGGCCGTGCCTGCGCCGGCATCACCGCACTGGTCGAAGCCGGCAAGCGCAGCGTGGCGACGCTGTGTTCCAGCGATCTGGGCTTCACCGTCGGCCCGCGGTTGAATGCGGCGGGCCGGATGGAGGACATGAGCCTGGGCGTCGAATGCCTGCTTACCGATCATGTGGCGCAGGCGCGCAGTTACGCCGAGCAGCTCAGCGCCATCAACCAGGAACGCCGCGACCTGCAGGCGTCGATGGTGGCCGAGGCCGAGCAGATGGTGGTCGGGCTGACCGATATCGATGCGGTGGGCGTGGCGCTGTACGAGCCGTCGTGGCATGCCGGCATCGTCGGCCTGGTCGCGTCCAAGTTGAAGGATCGTCTGCATCGCCCGGTGATCGCGTTTGCACCGGCCAGCGAGGACGACACCGGCAACCTGCGCGGATCGGCACGCTCGATCGCCGGCTTCCATATCCGCGATGCGCTCGCGGCGATCGACGCGCGCCAGCCCGGCTTGATCGAGCGTTTCGGCGGGCATGCGATGGCTGCGGGCCTGAGCCTGAAAGTTCACGATTACCCGCGCTTCAAGGCCGCATTCGATGCAATCGCGCGCGAGCTGATCGATGCCGAGCGCCTGCAGGCGGTGCTGTATACCGATGGCGAACTGCCGCCGGGCGCTGCCACGTTGCTGCTGGCCCGGCAGCTGCGCCACGCCGGTCCGTGGGGCCAGGGTTTTCCGGAGCCGTTGTTCGACAACCACTTCGAATGCGCGAGCTGGAAGGTGATGGGCGAACGACACCTGCGGCTGCAGCTGCGCGATCCGCGCAATGGCGCCATGCACGACGCGGTGATGTTCAACGCGTATCACGGCGAGCCGCCGCCCACGTCGTTGCGCGCCGCCTACGAGCTGACCATCAACGACTGGCAGGGCCGGGAAAGTCCGCGCCTGCTGTTGCGCCACATCGAGCCGGCCTGATCCGGAGGGCGATCGATAGCAGGTTTTTCACGCGTCCTGATCCAAGCTTGCGGCAGGACAGCTCAAGGAGACGCCCATGATCGCCCAGATCGAAGGACTGCCCGCCGGCACACTCGGCTTTCGCGCCCACGGCCAGGTCACCTCGGCCGATTACGAAAATGTCATCGTGCCGGATGTCGAGGCGGCGTTCGCGCTCAACCGCAAGTTGCGCCTGCTCTACGTCACCGCCGAGGACTTCACCGGCTTCGATCCGGGCGCCATGTGGGACGACGCCAAGCTTGGCATGCGCCACTTCAGCAGCTGGGAGCGGATCGCCCTGGTGACCGACGTCGGCTGGTTGCGCACGACCGCGATGGCCTTCGGTTTTGCCGTGCCGGCACAGTTCCGCCTGTTTCATGGCACGGAGCTCGAGGAGGCGACGCGCTGGATCACGGAGCCTGGCAAGTCGGCGTAGCCGTGCTACACCCGCACTTCATGTTCCGTGCACTTGCCAACGCCGATCCGATCTGCTCAAGTTGGCCCATGCCTTTCGCCGCTCTCAGCTTCCCGAACCTTTCCGCGCTTGCGCGGAGCGTTCCGCTGGCCGGCAACAACAATAATCGCGCGAACAATAACGCCAACCGTTGGCGGGCCCTCGCGTAGCTTCAGTTTCCAGATTCAGACGCGAAGAAGGCCCGCCCAGTGCGGGCCTTCTTCGTTTTGGTTTGCCTCATCCGACACCAACCAAGGGGAAGTGCGATGTGTTCAATCTTCGGGATGTTCGACCTGCAGCCGGGCGACGACCTGGCGGCGCTGCGCCGGCAGGCGCTGGAACTGTCGCAGCGCCAGCGTCATCGCGGGCCGGACTGGAGCGGGGTATTCGTCGACGCCGGGGTGATCCTGGTGCACGAGCGGCTGGCCATCGTCGACCCGGCCA
>Ga0207664_10000676_pt1 | contig 23448 bp, 19 predicted proteins | sample LARL83metaG_FD_184349 | JGI IMG/M metagenome (GOLD analysis project Ga0207664, IMG submission 184349) | Corn, switchgrass and miscanthus rhizosphere microbial communities from Kellogg Biological Station, Michigan, USA - LAR L8-3 metaG... | ecosystem: Host-associated > Plants > Roots >... | reverse complement strand
CGATGTGGGTCGTCAGCGAGATCGGAGCCATGGCGACCGACCTCGCGGAGTTCCTCGGCGCGGTGATCGCGCTGAACCTGCTCTTCCACCTGCCCCTGCTCGCCGGCGCCGTGATCACGGGCGTCGCCACCTACGCGATCCTTCTATTGCAGCGGCGGGGCTTCCGCCCGGTCGAGGCCGTGATCACGGCGATGGTCGGCGTGATGGCGCTCAGCTATCTGCTCGAGTCGATCGTCTCGCGGCCGGCGTGGGGTGCCGTGCTGCGTGGCTCCACGACGCCCTGGCTGGGCGACCAGGGAGCCCTGCTGCTCGCGGTCGGCGTGATCGGCGCCACGGTGATGCCGCACGCGATCTACGTCCATTCCGGGCTCACGCAGGATCGAGTCGTGGTGAAGTCCGCCGAGCAGCGCCGGCGGGTGGTGCGCTTCTCGAACATCGACGTCGTCACCGCGCTGGCCCTCGCCGCGCTCATCAACCTCGCGATGATGTATATGGCCGCCGCCACGTTCCATCCCCACCACTCGAACGTGGCCACGATCGGGACCGCCTACCAGACGCTCGGCCCGCTCCTCGGCGCGGGCGCCGCGGGCGTGTTCTTGGTGTCGCTGCTCGCGTCGGGCCTCTCTAGCTCCGCCGTCGGCACGATGGCCGGCCAGGTGATCATCCAGGGCTTCACGCGCTGGCAGATCCCGGTCTGGGTGCGGCGGCTGGTGACGATGGTGCCGACCATCGTGGTGATCGCGATCGGGGTCAACACGACGGAGGCGCTGGTCATCAGCCAGGTGGTGCTGAGCCTGGTGCTGCCCGTCCCGGTGATCGCGCTGATCCTGTTCACGAGCCGGCGCAGCGTGATGGGCGACCTGGTCAACCGGCGGCTGACGACCTTCGCGGCCGCGGCCTGCGGCCTCTTGATCCTGGTCCTGAACGTCGCGCTGCTGGTGCTGACCTTCAGCGCCAGCTGACCCCTCCCGGCCGGCTTGCGCCGGCCGACCTCCCCCGAAGGGGAGGTGCTTGAAGCAACTCCGTTAACGCCACTGCCTCGCAGGGACGCCGATTCAGCAGTTCTGTTAACTCCACTGCCTCAAGGGGGCGCCTATTCAGCAGTTCTGTTAACTCCACTGCCTCATGGGGACGCTTATTCGGCAGTTCTGTTAGCGGAGTTGCTTTAACGGCGCGGGGTGAGGAGGGAGGTGCTTAGGCCGGGCCGCCGCCCCGATCGAATTCCACGGCCAGCTTGTAGATGCCCAGCACGTAGCCCTGCAGCTGTGGGTCGAGCTGCGCCCAGTCCTTGATCGCGCCGGGCCCGGAGTTGTAGGCCACCAGCGCCTTCACGAGGTCGTTGTCGTAGCGATCCAGATCCTCCTTGAGGATCGCCGTACCGAGCTCGATGTTGTCGTCGAGGCTGCGCGGATCGGCCTTCCGGCCGAGCAGCAGCGGGCCGGCCGTCGCCGCCGCCGACGGCTCGACTTGCATCACGCCGATCGCGCCCGTGTACGAGACCGCCTTCTGGTTCCACCCGCTCTCCCACCACGCCACCGCGTACACCAGCCCTGGGTTGACCTGGTGCTTCAGCGCAGAGTTGTAAAGAAGCCACTTGATGGTCTGGCGGTCCGCCAGCGGCGCCGGCTGGGCTGGGCCGGTCACCGCCGGCGCCGGCTGAGACCCGCCCGTGACGGGGACCCCGACGTGGGGTAGACGGCCGGCGTGGCTCGAGGGGCCGGGCGTGGCCGAGGCCTGTGTGCAGGCGCAAAGGGCGGCCGCCAGCAGCAGGGCAGGCACGATCCGACCGAGGAAGGGCATGCCTCCATAAAACCGGGCTTGGCCCTTTACGCGCAAGTCGGCTTGTTTGCGGAATTTCTTACGCGGACCGCAGCCAACCTGTCTTCGGTGAGTTCTAGGGTTTACAACCCGCACAGGACCGTGCAATATCTCGGTCTTGCATCGGGGACAGGCGAGCTTTGCTCGCTATCCCACAAGGAAGGGGGTTAGGGTTGTCCGGGTCAACAGGGGACACGGCGTGGAACCGCTCCGCCGTGACTAGGCGGGTTGCGCACGCCATTGCCCCGACTCGACGGTCCCTCGCCGCGGTGACAAAAAGAGCAACGAGGGAGGCCGAAATTACTTGCGCAATAGATTCATTGGTCTAAGGCCCGGATCTCTACTGGCCCGGATGGAGGGGCTGCTGACGGCGTTGGCCGTGGCGTTCCCGAACCCGGGCGTCCCCACCCTGATGAGTCCGAAGCGGCGCCGGCGCTCCTTCAAGCTGTCGCATTGGAAGGCGGCGGCGATGGGCGGCGCGGCGGTGCTGACGATGGCCACCGGCGTCACGCCCGTGGGCGTTGCGGCCACGGTGGGCAGCGCGGTCGACCTCCAGCAGCACTTCCAGCTGGACGGCAACATCGCGTCGACCGACCCCACCGCGACGTATCCGCTGGCCTGTGACTGGGCGACCACGAACGCCGGCCTGTGTGCAGACGCGTCGCTGTTCGATCACACCGGCGTGATACCAGACGAGTTCGTCAACAAAGTGGATCCGTCTGCCTTCACGACCGGCTCGCACGACACCGGCAATATCAGCAGCTGGGGCTGTGACACGCAGCCCTTCACCGCCAAGGACAACATCCTCAACACGTACGCGGCGGCTTACCTCGTCCCGAAGTCGGGAGACGGCACGCACCGCGTCGTCTACATGGCGCAGGAGCGCGAGAGCAACAACGGCGACTCGTTCGCCGGCTTCTGGCTGCTCCACTCCTCGGCCAGCTGCACGCCGCCCAAGACGGGCTCAAACGCGTTCAGCGGCGCCCACACCAACGGCGACCTGCTGGTCGTCAGCAACTACACCAACGGCGGCGGCACCAACGCCGTCACCATCTACGCTTGGGAGAACGGCGCCCTGAACACCACCCCGGTGTTCGTCAGCGCTTCCCCCTGCACCGAGCCCACCGACGTTGAGGTGGCCTGTGCCGTCCCGAACGCGTCGGCTCTCACGGCGCCCTCCTGGGGCCCGCAGGCTCTTGACACGAACGAGTTCGTCGAGACCGGCGTCGACCTGACCGCCATTGACGAGCTCCTCGCGAGCGCGACTCCTCCGCTGACCGGGCTCAGCTCCTGCTTCACGAACTTCATGTCCGAGACCCGGTCCTCGCAGTCGGCCGACGCCGACCTGCACGACTACGCTCTCGGCCAGACCCACACCTGCCCGACCCCGGGCCTGCCCACCGACGACCGCGCCTACACAACCAGCGGCACGGTGGGCCAGCCGATGACGATCGGCGACTCCGTCACCCTGAGCGGTGGCGCGAACCCGACCGGCCACGTCGACTTCACCCTCTACTCCGACTCGCTGTGCACGACCAAGGCGAGCCCGGCAGTGGACAGCGGCTCGCTCCTTCTGAGCAGCGGCTCGGCGAGCTTCAGCACCAGCTGGACGCCGACGAGCATCGGCACGTACTACTGGGGCGTCACCTACGACGGTGACACCAACAACAGCGGCAACAGCGCCTGCGGCGGGACGCACGAGACCCTGTCCGTGGGCAGGACTTCACCGGGCATCTCGACCAACGCCGGGACCGTCCCGAACACCGTGACGTCCGGCTCCGTCGGCAGCTTGCTGGCGGTTGGCGACACGGCCACCCTGAGCGGGTTCTCGAACCTCGTCTCCGGGGACGCCATCAGCTTTGCCCTCTATGGTCCGACCAGCGTGGCGAGCCCGAGCTGCACCAACAGCGACAAGGTTCTGCCGACGGCCGGCAACACGATCACCGGCACCGTGAACACCACGACCGGCGTGGCGAGCAGCGGCGTCCAGTCCTTCACCCCGACCCAGATCGGGACCTACTACTGGGTCGCGACCTTCGGTGGCGACGCCAACAACGGCCCGATCGCCGAGGCCTGTGGCGGCAACAATGAGGCGGTCACTGTGGCCGCCGTGGCTCCCACGCTCGGTACCAACGCAGCGAGCCTGGAGGGCGCGCAGACGACCGGAGTGGTCGGCACCCCGATCAACGTCGGCGACACCGGGACCCTGACCGGGTTCGCGGACCTCCTCGGCACTGACACGATGACCTTCGGCCTCTACGGGCCGACCAGCCCCAGCACCCCGAGCTGCACCACTCTGGCAGCCGGTCCCTGGACGACGGCCGTGACCGCGGCGACCGGTGTCGCCGACACCGGCCTGCACAGCTGGACTCCGACCCAGGCCGGCACCTACTACTGGCTCGCGACCTTCAGCGGTGACGCGAACAACGCCCCCGTGGCCGACCAGGTCGGCTGCGGTGACTCGGCCGAGGCCGTCACCGTGACGAAGGCTCAGCCCGCGATCTCCACCACCCCGAGCATCTCGACGGCGCAGGCGGTCCCGGTGACCGTCTCCGACACCGCCAGCGTGACGGGTGGCTACAACCCGGCCGGCACCGTGACGTTTGCCCTCTACGGGCCCTTCACGACCGCGCCGGCCGCGGCAGACTGCACCGGGGCGAACCTCGTGGCAGCCATGCCGGCATTCGCAAACGTCGCGCTGGTCAACGGCGCCGCGACCTCACCGGGCTACCCGGTGACCCAGTCGGGCGTCTACCAGTGGGTGGCCAGCTTCTCCGACACCAGTGGCAACAACCTCGGCGTGGCCGGGAGCTGCGGTGACACCACCGAGCAGTTCACGACCTTCACAGCCGCGGTCCAGCCAGTGGCCGTGACACCTGCCAAGACCGGTGACATGAGCATCTTCATGGTGCTCGGCATTCCGTTCATCCTGACCGGGCTGACCCTGTTCGGGCTCAGCTGGCGGCGCCGGGAGGAGCAAGCCTAACCAAGGTTTAGCGGGTACCTCTCATCGTGGTTTCAAAAAGCCGGAGCCTGGCCTCTAGGGGCCGGCTCCGGCTCCTCGGACTCATCTTCATCGCGATCGGCGTCGTGATCGTCGCCGTGCCCGGATCGCTGCTCATCAGCGCGATGTGGCAGGAGAACCAGCTCACCCAGCAGTGGGTGCAGCAGGTGGAGCAGCCGATGCACGGCACCTTGAGCGCTCCCGTCGCCTCCGCCTCACCGGCGGCGACGCCGAAGCCGGCGGCCCACCCCGTGAGCGCCGCCACCGTCACGCACGCGGCGCCCGACATCGCGTTCGCCATGCGCGTGCCCCGGCTCAACTACTTCGCGGCCGTCCGCCAGGGGGTTTCGCTCGACGTCCTCTTCAGCGGGCCCGGCCACTACCCGACCACCGCGATGCCCGGCCAGGTCGGCAACGTCGGCATCGCCGCGCACAACACCTACTGGATCGCCTTCGGGGTCCTGAAACCAGGGGACCTCGTGATCCTGGAGACGCGCTACGGCACCTTCACCTACAAGATCTACGGCAGCGTCATCGTGTTGCCGAACGACCGCACGGTGCTGGCGAAGACGACCGATCACCGGCTCACCCTCACCACCTGCTGGCCCCTTTGGGCGGGCGCACTGGCCACCAAGCGGCTCGTCTTCATGGCGGAGCAGGTGAGCCCGGCGGTGACTGGCTGATTCGTCCGGGAGAGATGCAACCGGGGTTGCGCTCCCCTTATGCTCGCTTGCGGGTGCTTCGCCGGGCGTTATTGCTGACGATCTTGACCGCCGGCACCGTCGCCGTGCTGTGGTTGTTCGGCACGGGCACGGCTGCGGCTATCAACGCGTCCTCCGACGAGCAGACGCTCTTCTCGCTGACCAACCAGGATCGAACCTCTAACGGGGTGGCGGCGCTGAGCTGGAACGGCACCCTCGGCGGGATCGCGCGCGCGAACCCCAATTCCTCCGTCTGCGGCTTCACCGTCGCCGGCCGCTCGCAGGACATGGTCAACCGGAACTACTTCTCGCACACCATCTGCGGGTCGCACCTCGTCTTCGACATCGTCTCGGCGGACGGCATCGGCTACCAGTCGGCCGGTGAAAACATCGGCTGGACAACGTCGCCGGATTCGGCTTCGGCAAACGCGATCAACAGCGCGTTCATGAACAGCTCCGAGCACCGGGCCAACATCCTCGACTCGCTCTTCACCCAGATCGGCATCGGCGCCGCCGGCGGCAGCGCCACCGACACCTGCTGCGGCGGTGCGGCGGAGGTGATGTTCACCGAGGTCTTCATCCAGCCCTCGGGCAGCACGCCCAAGCCCTCGCCCAAGCCGTCGCCGAAGCCGAAGCCGCCACCGCCGCCGCCTCCCCCCACGACCAGCGTCCCGCAGCCGCAGCCGACGCGAAACAGCCCGGCGCCGCCCGCGCCGAGCGTGCCGCCGGTGGTCGTGCCGACCCCCGCCAGCCCCTCACCGAACCCGTCGCCGACCGTCGCGGGCGGCGCCGGCGTCGAGCTGCGGCCGGCGCACAGCCAGCCCGGACTGCTGGAGCTGATCGTGAACCGCATCGTCCAGGCCTTCCTGAACTTCTAGACGTGCCGGCCATCCTCGAAGCCACCGACCTGCGCAAGGCCTTCCGGATCTCGGCGACCCCCCACGAGGTCCTGCGCGGCGTCTCCCTCACGGTCGAGCAGGGTCAGTTCGTCGCCCTGGTCGCCCCGAGCGGTGAGGGGAAGAGCACGCTCCTGCACGTCCTGAGCGGGCTTGACGCCCCCGACTCCGGCCGCATCGTCATCGAGGGCCAGGACGTGACCGCGATGAACGAGGAGCAGCGAACGGTCTTCCGGCGCAAGAACATCGGATTTGTGTTCCAGTTCTTCAACCTGGTGCCGACCCTCACGGCGGCCGAGAACGTGGCCCTGCCGTTCCGCATCGGCGGCGAGGGCTCGGACTTCGGGCGCGTGTCCGAGCTGATGGACCGCCTCAGCCTCCACGGTCTGCAGGGCCACCGCCCCGATGAGATCTCCGGGGGCGAGCAGCAGCGGATCGCGATCGCCCGGGCTCTCGTCACGCGCCCCGCTCTCGTGATGGCCGACGAGCCGACCGGCAACCTCGACTTCGTCACCGGCAACGAGGTGCTGGACGTCCTGCGCTCCTTCAACGAGGAGGGGCAGACCGTGATCATGGCGACCCACAGCGCCCGGGCCGCCGCCGCGGCGGACCGCGTGCTGGTGCTGCGGGACGGCCAGATCGTGGACGACATCGCCCGCGACAAGGCGACCTCGGTCAGCCGTCTTGTGCAGAAGCTCCAAGCACACGGTCTCTAGCTGAATGGGCCGCCTCGCCCTCCGCAACCTCCGCGCCCGTCCGCTGCGCACGGCTCTGGCGGTGCTGGCGGTGGCGCTCGGCGTCGGCCTGGTGCTCGGCGTGCTGCTCACCTCGACCGCGCTGGCGGATCGGTCCCGGCAGGTGGCGGGCGACCTCTTCGGCTCCGCCGACCTGAGCGTGAAGCCCTTCGCGAAGGACGGCTTCCGGCCCGACATGGTCACAGCGGTGACGTCGCTGCCTTCGGTGGCGGATTCCGCGACGCAGCTGGCGCGGCAGAGTGCCGCCGACATCCGCGGCCGCCACTCGTTCGTGCTCGTCAAGGGAATCGATCTCGCCGCCGAGGGCCGCTTTCACCACCTGAGCCTCGCCGGCGGCCGCTGGTTTGCGGCCGGCGAGACCTCCGCCGTGGTGCTTCCGCAGCCATTCGCGGCGGCGGAGGGCCTGCGGATAGGTGATCACCTGAGCCTGGTCACGGTCACCGGCTTCGACGACTTTCACGTGGTCGGCCTGCTGGCGCCTGGCGGCCTCGGGGAGGTGAACTCGGGCCAGGCCGTCTTCCTCTCTCTGGAAACCGCGGAGTCGCTCTTCTCCCTGGGCGGCCGGGTGCAGCTGATCGAGGTCAAGCTCAAGCCGGGCGCGTCGGTGGCCGGCTTCCGCGACCAGCTGCGCCACAGCGCGACCCAGGACTACTTCGTCCTCGACCGATCCTCGATCACGAGCGATCCCGGGCTGCTTCTCAGCGGCCTCCAGCCGCTGGCCGTCGGCCTCGGCCTCCTGTCGCTCGTGGTGGGGATGCTGCTGGTCGCGAACACGCTGGCGATGGAGGTGCTGGAGCGGCGCCGCGACATCGGTGTGCTGCGCGCCGCCGGTGCGACCGCGCGCCAGGTCGGCCGCATCTTCCAGCTGCAGGGCCTGGCCATCGGCGTGATCGGCGCCCTGCTGGGCATCGCCGTCGGCGTTGCCCTGGCGGTGGCGGCCTCGAGCTTGCTCGGCCGCCAGACCGGGCTCGGCCCGGCGCCGCTCGACCTGGTGTGGTGGCAGGCGCTGGCGATCGCGGCCGCCGGCGCGCTGCTCACGGTCGCCAGCGCCTCGCTGGCCTCACGCCGGGCGACCCGTTTGGCTCCCGTCGAAGCCCTCCGTCCGGGGTTCGCCCTCGAATCGCCACGGCTGCCGCCGGCGCCGACGGTGCTCGGGCTGGTGGCCCTGGTGGCCGGCGTCCTGCTGATCCTGCTGGGCGGGCCTCTGCCGCCGCTGCAGGCGGCGGCGGCAGCGATCCTCATGGTGGCGTTCGCCCTGCTGCTGCCCGCTTACCTCGGCCCGCTCCTGCGCTTCGCCCACCTGCTCGTGCGCCCCTTCGCGCGAACCGAGGCGATGCTGGCCGCCCGGTCGCTGACCCGGCGGCGCAGCCGGAGCACGCTCACGGTGGGCGGGCTTGGATTGGCGACCGCCTCGCTGCTTGCGCTCGCCGGCCTTTCCTCCAGCGCCCAGGCCGAAAGCCGCGACTGGATCGCCTCGCTGTTCGTGACGCGCAGCCTGGTGGTCTCACCGGTCGACCAGCCGCTGCGGGTGGCGGAGGCTTTCAGGTCCGTACCGGGCGTGCTAGCCGCCTCGCCGGTCAGCAGCTTCTCCGTTCGCACGGGCCGGTCGGCGCTGCCGGCCGTGGCGATCGATCCGCTCGAATATTCGGCGCACGGGGGCCTGACGCTTTTGTCGGGCGACCGCCAGAATGCGCTCGAGGCCCTCGGCGGCGACGCCGTCCTGCTGCCCTATTCGCTCGCGCAGCAGCTGGACCTGACGGCCGGCGACGGCCTGCCGATCGGCACCGACGCGGGCACGGTCCGGTTCACCGTGGCCGGAATCGTCGCGCACTCCCTCCCCAGCGCGTCAGGCCAGGAGTCGGTGGTCTTCTCACAGGCGACCGCCCAGAGCCGGTTCGCCCTCGACTACTTCGACGTGCTCCAGATCGTGCCTCGCGGATCAAACCTGGACGCCGCCGAGCTGCGCCGGACCGCGCTGTCTTACGGGATGGACCTCGTGACGGTCGACCAGATCGACACGGCGGTCGATACGGGCGTGTCGGACCTCACGCTGATCCTGGAGGCGCTGGGAGGGGTCGGCGTGGCCGTGGCGGTGCTCGGCATCGTCAACACGATGCTGGTCAGCGTCGCCGAAGGCCGCCGGGAGCTCGCCCTGCTGCGATCCATCGGGATGACGCGGCGGCAACTGCGGCGGCTGGTGGTCGTGGAGGCGGCGATGCTCGGGATCGCCGGCGCGGTGGTGGGCGTGCTGCTGGGGGCGCTCGGCCTGGCCGGCCTCCTGCGGGCCACGGCCTCCGCGACGCTGCAGCCGGTGGTGGTCGTGCCGTGGCTCGCGCTGGCCGTCGTCGCCGTCGGACTGGTGCTGGCGGCGATCCTGGCCGCCGTCGGACCAGCGCGCCTGGCCGCCGCGGGCTCCAACGTGGACGCCCTTCGCGTCGACTATTAGCGCGAACTTCATTGCGGTTCTTTACAAGTTCGCTGGGAACATAGAACCGCACCGACCCGCATTGTGGTCAACGTGGCGCAACTGCGACTACCGTCTTTGAGCCCGGTCGTGTTCGGGCCGGTGGCCCGCGGGATGGGCGCGGGCGCGCTGACGCAGCGCCAGGCGTCAAGGGTGGCCGCCCTCATGTACGGCTCCGGCGCGGCATTTGTGCTCGCGACGCTCTTCCTGCCGCACAACCGAGAGATGGCGGTTCCGGTGATCGCAGGGGTGGTGGTGGTGGCAGCCGCGACGGCGGCGCTCTTCGCCCTTCTCGGTACGCGCTTTCCGGCTTACCTCTTCTTTCTCGCCACCCTGTGCGGGACGGTGCTGATCTCGCTGCTGGTCGCGTTCGGAGGCAGCGACTCGACCGCCTACGCCATGTTCTATGCCTGGGACGCGATCTACGCGTTCTATTTCTTCGAGATCCGCCTTGCTCTGATCAGCGGAGCGTGGATCGTGGTCGCAGCGGCCGTGGCGGCGGTGCGCAGCAACCCTGGTGCGGGCGAGGCCAGCCCGGCCGCGGCGTGGTTGCTGGCGGTCGGCACAGCCGCCGTCGCCGGCCTGGTCATCCAGGACCTGGTCCGCCGGCTCCTGGCCACGCTGAGCGTGGATCCCCTGACCGGGGCCGCCAACCGCCGCAGCTGGGAGGAGCAGCTGGTGCGCGCCATCGGGCTGGCGCGCCGCGAGCGGCTGAACCTCACCGTCCTGATGGTCGACCTGGACCGCTTCAAGGTCTACAACGACGACCACGGCCACCTCGCCGGCGACGCGCTGCTGGTCGAGACGGTCACCGCGTGGCAGCCGGAGCTGCGCTCGCACGACTTCATGGCGCGCTACGGCGGCGAGGAGTTCGCGTTCCTGCTCGCCGGCTGCGGCCTCGAGGCGGCTGAACCGGTGGCCGAGCGCCTGCGCGCCGCCGTGCCGGCCGGCCAGACCTGCTCGATCGGCATCGCGACGCTGGAGCACGGCGATGACGGCGCCAGCCTGATGGCCCGCGCCGACGCCGCACTCTACAAGGCGAAGACCCTGGGCCGCGACCGCGTCATCGTCGCCGGCGCCGGCGACGTCGGCCTCGACGTGCTGGCCGAGACAACGCGCTGGTCCAAGACCGTGCAGGCTGTCCTGGCCTCCGGCCGCACGGCGGTCGCCTTCCAACCGATCCGGCGCCTCGACACCGGGTCCCTGCAGGGGATGGAGGCCCTGGCCAGGCCTTTCGACGGCCAGCTCGGCGTCGACGGCCTCTTCAGCACGGCCCAGCGCATGGGCCGGGCACGCGAGTTCGACTGGATCTGCCGGCGCTCCGCGCTCCTCAGCTCCGCCGCGGTGCCGCGGGGGGCGCTGATCTTCATCAACGTCGCGGCTGCCTCGTTGGTCCACGAGGAGTACGCGCCGGAGCGGATGGCCGCCCTGGCGGCGGAGACCAACGTCGATCCCCGGCGGGTCGTCCTCGAGGTCACCGAGCGCGAGAACGTGCTCCAGCCGGCCATCCTGGCCGAGGTGCTTCGCGCGCACCGCCGCCTCGGGTTCAAGGTCGCCGTCGACGACGTGGGGGAGGGGCACTCGACCTTCGAGCTGCTCGCCGCCCTGGTGCCCGACTTCGTGAAGGTCGCGGCCTCGCTGGTGCGGCGCCTCGACGAGCCGGGACCCCGCTCGGCGGTCATGGCGGCGGCCATGTTCGCCAACGCGTCTGGCGCGGAACTGATCGCCGAGGGGATCGAGGACGCCGAGACGTCCAGGATGCTCGCCATCCTCGGCGCGCGCTACGGGCAGGGCTATCACCTCGGCCGGCCGCAGCTGGTCGACGCCGACGCGCCGGTGCGTGCGGCGGAGCACTTCGCGCCCACCATCATCGCGCCGTCGCCCTACGCCTCGGAGATCGGTTCCGCCTGACGCGCGCCCGCGCGCGGCCATACTCTGAGGTCATGGCCACCGCGGTGAATCCCGAGTTCGACGCCCTCCTGCAGAAAGGCGACCTCATCGAGGATCCCTCCGAGATGACGGAGGGCTATCTGAAGGAGCTCAAGCACACGCTGATCGTCTCCGGCGACACCGAGCTGATCTCGGCGCCGGCGTACTACCTGGCCGCCCGCCGGGCGCCGTCGATAAACGCCTTCATGACGGGCATCGCGATCATCCAGGACGAGCTCGCGCACGCCCACATCGCCTACCACATCCTCGAGGAGCTCGGCGAGGACCAGGAGAAGCTGATCTTCAGCCGGGACCCGAAGTCCTTCCGCTATCCCTATGCCTTCGACGTGCCGCTCGAGTCGTGGACGGAGCTCGTGATCGCGAACGCGTTCTATGACCAGGCCGGGTTCTGCCTGCTCGGCGACATCCACGAGCACTGCTCCTACGGGCCCTGGAAGCGCGGCTTGAACAAGGTGATGGCCGAGGAGAACTTTCACCTGCGCAACGGGCGCACCTGGATGAAGCGGATCAGCCAGGCCGGCGGCTCCGCCAAGGACGAGCTCCAGGCCGCCGTGAACTGGATGTTCCCGCTCACGGTCGAGTGGTTCGGGCTGCCCGACGACCTCAAGATGCACTCGACGCAGCTCGACTACCGGTTGAAGGGCAAGACCAACGACCAGCTGCGCCAGTGGTGGCTGTCGCTCGTCGTGCCCTTCTGCGAGTCGGTCGGCGTGCAGGTGCCCGCGCATGCGGAGGGCGAAGCGTGGGTCCTCGACTATCCGTTCCCGTGCGAGTTCGACGCCGAGGCGAAGCGCTGGAACTTCGACAAGCCGATCTCGTGGGACGACGTGCTCCAGCGGTGGCGTGCCCGCGGCCCGCGGAACGCGGAGATGGTGGCCCTCTTCCAGGAGGAGTTTCACCGCTTCCGCGCCAGTCACGTTGACGCATGACGCGCTCCCAGGCACTCTTTGACGCACTCCGCGACGTGCGCGACCCGGAGATGCCGATCAGCCTCGTCGACCTCGGGGTGATCTACGGGGTGAGTGAGCTCGACGGGGTGGTCTCGGTCGATCTCACGTTCACGGCGATGGGCTGCCCGGCCTCCGACTTCATCGTGGAGGACGTACGCGAGCGGCTCCTGCGCGAGCCGGGCGTGGACGCGGTACGCGTCAACGTCGTCTGGGATCCGCCCTGGAGCGCTGAGCGGCTGACGCCCGAGGGCCGCGATGCTCTCGAGATGTGGGGCCTGGCGGTTTGACCACCTTCACGCGCGTCCACGGAGCCGTTCGGGAGTACGAAGTCTTCGCGCGCAAGGCGCGAGCCGACGCATTGAGCCTCGTGGGCAGTGTGGTGGCGCCGGACGACGACCTCGCGGCGGCCTACGCGCGCGCGACCTACGACGAGGAGCGGTGGATCGAGATGGTGATCGTGCCGAAGGAATCGCTGATCACCCTGTGGGCGCCCGGCTCGGAGTGAGCTCGGAACTCGCCGGCCTGGTCCTGGCGCTGGCTGACAACAAGCAGCTGCTGGGCCTGCGCTACGCGGAGTGGGCGACGCGCTCGCCGTCGCTCGAGGCGGACATCGCCGCGGCGGCGATGGGCCTGGACGACCTCGGCCACTCGCGCGTCCTCTATGGCTGTCTCGAGCCCCTCGGCGCCGACCCGCGCGGACCGGAGCGCGAGAACGACCCGGAGAGCTACCGGAACCTCGCCTACTTCGACCGGCCCTGGGAGTCCTGGCAGCAGTTCGTGGCGGCCAACGCGGTGCTGGACACGGCGTTCTCGGTCGTCCTCCAGTCGCTGGTGGAGGGGCCGGACGAGGTGCTTCGCACGCGGCTCAGGAAGATGCTCCAGGAGGAGCGCTACCACTTTCTGCACGGCCGCTCCTGGCTGCGGCAGGGCGTTGAGCAGGCCTGGCTGGAGCGGGCCTGGCGCGAGGCCCTCGGCTTTCTCGGTCCGCCCGACGACGGCCTCGCGGCGCTGGCGCCCCAGCTCGCCGGCCGGCTGGAGATGGAGGTGCCCGCCCTGGAGATCGACTGGAGCGGCTGGGACCCGGTGCGGAGGCGTTTCGAGCCCGGCGGGATCGACCCCGCCACGTTCGACATGATGCGTGGACTCGAAGAGCGCCGGTTCACCCCCGCCTGAGGAGCCGCGCGAGGCGCCGGAGTGCCCTCACTGCGGCGGCCGCCGGGCCGAGGTCATCTCGCTGTTCGGCACCCAGGCGATGACTCTGCAGTATCAGTGCCCGGACTGTGGCACGGTGTTCGAAGCGGTGAAGTACCCGGCGGGGGATTAGCGAGGAGGACTCAATGGCGCGAGTCGTTGCCGTCGGCAATCAGTATTTCAAGCAGCGGAACATCATCGGCGTCTGGCTGGGCCTGCCGCTGATCACACTCGGGATCTATCACTTCGTCTGGTACTACAAGATCAACAACGAGGCGCGACGCTACCTCGGAGACGACAACATCAAGCCGGGGATCTCGGTGCTCGCCATCCTCCTCGGCTGGATCCTGATTGTGCCGCCGTTCTACTCGATCTATCAGACGTGTAAGCGCGTCCAGCGCATGGAAGCCCATGCAGGCTTCAACAACCGGATCGAGCCGGTTCTCGGTCTGATCCTGGCGTTCATCTCCAGCGCGCACGTCCTCTACATCCAGTCGCACCTGAACTCGCTGTGGGAGGCATACCTGACCCCAGGCGCTGCACCCGGTCAGGAGCCCGGCGCCCTGCCGCCGCCGCCGTCGCAGCCCGCGCCGCCGCCCGCGCCGCCGCCGCCCGCGCCGCCGCCGCCGCCCGCACCCCAGCAGTCATAGGCGCTCAACGCAACGGAGTTAACGGAGCTGCATTCTGGGGCTCCGAATGCGGCACCGGAGTTAACCGAGCTGCATTCTGGGGCTCCGAATGCGGCACCGGAGTTAACGGAGCTGCATTCTGGGGCTCCAAATGCGGCATCGGAGTTAACTGAGTTGCGCTTGGGCTTAGTGCGGGTGCCGGTGGCCTGAGCCCCGACGGGGCTCCTCAGGTTCCAGCTGTCAACAGCCGGGCTCGCCCGGGTGGCCGCAGCAGCCGCGCGCGAGCCCCTGGGCGATGAACCGGTTGCGCATGGTCAGGGCGAGCTTCTGCGGCAGCGGCAGCTTCGACTCGTTCCAGTTGGTGAAGAAGTTGCGAGTCGCCTCCCGGGGATCACGCACGAACTCAGCCTAGCTCAGGCTGAAGGCGGGCACCGGCGCTGCGAACCCTTTGAGCTCCAGCTCAAGCCTCTCAGCCGCCACGCCGCGGGCCTCGAGCCGCTCGCGCACGCGGCGGAACGCCTCCTCGCTGAGCCGAACCTCTCCGGCTGCCGCGCTGGCCTGCAGGCGAGCGGCGAGGTTGGTGACCTCGCCCAGGACGCTGAGGTTGCCGCCGTTCGCCAGCCTCCCGACCACGGCCGGCCCGACCGCGATGCCGACGCCGACAGGCAGGCCCAGGAGCGCCGCCTTGTCGCGGATGGCGAGCGCCGCCTCCAGGGCGTGCTCGGTGTGGTCCACGGAGGCACCGGCGGCGTTGAACGTCGCCATCACCGCGTCGCCGGCGAACTTGTCCACGACCCCGAAGTGCTTGCGGACCTCCTCTGCGGCCCACCGCTGGAGGCTCCCGATCTTGTCCGCGAGCCCTGCCGGCGCCGTCTGCGCCGTGAAGGAGGTGTAGCCGCGCACGTCGGCGAACAGCACCGTGACCAGCCGCTCGCCGACGGCGCCGACGGCTTCGTCGGCCGCGGGCTGCTCGGGGACCGGCGCCAGCTCGAGCCCCAGCTCAGCTGCGGTCTCGCGCGCGAACCGGGCGGGCAGCAGCGCGCCCGCTTCGACCGCTTCGGCGATCGTCGACTCCAGCAGCTCGCCCGCCCGGGGCGAGTCGCCGCCGGCTACCAAGGCTCGGGCGAGGAACCGCGCCAGGTGCCAGGCGGGCAGCGGATACCCCTCCTCCCGCAGGCGCCGCGAGGCCGCAGCCAGGGTCTCAGCCGCGTCCGCCCGACCCTCCGCAAATGCGAGCAGCGCGAGGGCTGCCTGCCAGCGGGGGCTGTCCTCGAGCTCGCCGCGCACGGGGCAGGCGTCGATGAACGCGCGCAGCCAGGCTGGATCGTCGACGCTGACCTCCGCCACGAATTCGGCCGGAGACGCGAAGTTGCAGCCGGCGGGCGGGACCTCGCGCGCGATGCGCTTCGCCTCCTCCAGCTGACCCACGGCCTGCGCCACGCGGATCCGGCCCGGGGCGTCGGTCAGGTAGTCCTGGGCGTCGACGATCGACGACACCGGCGGCATGAGTTTCGCCGCCTCCTCGCCGCGGTCGGATTCCGCGAGCGCGTGGACGAGCACCTCGGTGAGGCGCCAGTCGAACTTCCCGTGCTTCGACGCGACCGCCTGTTCGCGGCCGTCCTGCGTGACCCGGATCGCATCCCGGATCTGACCGCGCTGCGCGAGGTCGAGGGATTGCATGTAGAGGGCCGCCAGCCCGAAGCCTTCAAGCCACCTCTCGAGCCAGCGCGCAGCCAGCCGTCCGAACCCCATCGTCGTGAGCGTCACGCAGGCGTTGTAGATCGCGTTGTATGTCTGGAACCGGAAGCCCCTGGCCAGCGACTCTTGGTAGCTGCGCTCGAGGTCGGCAAGGCCCTCGTGGAGCCGGCCTGAATCGAGCTTCGCCAGCCCGATGAAGTTCCAGGACCAGGCTTCGTCCAGCTCGTCGCCGGACTTCCGTGCGATCTCGTTCGCCCGCATCCCGTTGGTCAGTGCCGACCCCGCGCGATCTTCGAAGACGTCCTGGGCCGCCAGCCGCAGGTACGCGCGCGCGAGCCCCGGCGAGGGGCCCAGGGGCTCAAGCACGTCGCGGGCCCGCTCGTACTCCGCCCGGGCGAGGTCCGACCGCTGGAGCTCCCACCAGCAGCGGCCCAGCCAGAGGCGGGCTTCGGCCGCCGCCGCACTCTCGCCTGTGGCCTCGAGCAGAGGGATGGCTTCCTCGAACCGCCGCCGGGCGGCGTCGGGCTCCTCGGTGCTCCAGTACTCGATCCCCGCCAGGTTGAGCAGCTCGCCCCGCCGCAGCCCGTCCGCGTACTCCGCGGCGCGGTCGTAGAGGTCGGCCGCGTCCCGGTACGCGATCGCCGCCGAAGCCTCCTGGGCGGCCACCACGCAGAGCTGCGCGCCCTCCTCGGTCAGGCCGGCGCGGAGTAGGTGGTTGGCGAGCTCGACGCTGCGCACGCCGGGCTTGACGCGCAGCGCCTCGGCCACCCTTGCGTGTAGCCGCTTGCGCTGAGGCTGCAGAAGATCCTCGTAGACCGCCTCGCGCGTCAGTGCGTGGCGGAAGCGGTAGGTGCCGGCGCCGCGGTCCTCCTCCTCAAGGAGCTGCTGCTGGACGCAAGCGTGCAGCGACTCGAGCACCGCATCCTCGCCGCTCCCGGTGACGGCGACGAGCGTGGTCAGGTCGAACGCGCGGCCGACGGCCGAAGCGGCGGAGAGCACCTCGCGCTGATCGTCCGCCAGCCGCTCGATGCGCAGCAGGATGGTGTCGCGCACGGTGTCCGGGAGCTTCAGCTCCTTGATGTCCTTGCGCCCCCAACCGCCAGCCTCGCGGTAGACGTCGCCGCGGTCGATAGCCGCCTTCAGCATCTCTTCCAGCACGAAGGGATTTCCCTCGGTGCGGTCGCGCAGGAACTGCCGGAAGTCCTGGCTGACGGCGTCGGTCTGATCCAGGATCGCCTGCACCATGCCGCCGACACCGGCGGCGTCGAGGGCAGTGAGCTCGACCTCGCGCACCATGCTGGCGCGCCGCCAGCCCTGGATCGTGGGCAGCAGGGGGTGCTTGCGGTGCAGCTCGTCGCTGCGCAGTGTGGCGAGCAGCAGAACGCGCTCCGCGCGGAGCCGCCGGGTCAGGTAGTCGAGCAGCTCGCGTGTGGAGGGATCAGCCCAGTGGATGTCCTCGACGACGAGCAGCAGCCCGTTCTCCCGGGCGGCGTCGCCGAGGATGGCGACGACGGCCTCGAAGAGGCGCAGCTTGCCGGTCTGGTCCGGCTGCGGCGGCGCCGCGTCGCCGAGCTGTGGGAAGAGCTGGGCGAGCTCGGGGGCCGCCGGCCCGAGGCGCTCACGCAGTGCGGCGACATCAGTGCGCGAGAGGTGGTTGCCGATCGCCTCCAGGAACGGGAGATAGGGGAGAGCCAGGTCCGCCTCGCTGCAGCCGCCGAAGAGGACGCTGCAGCCGAGGCGCTCGCCGCACTCCGACAGTTCGGCTGCCAGCCTGCTCTTGCCCATGCCCGCGTCGCCCGAGAGCAGCACGACGCCACCCTGGCCGCGCAGCGCTTCCAGGAGGGCGTCCTCGAGCTCGGAGAGCTGTTCATCCCGCCCGATCACGACCGGGCAGAGGGCGCGGGCTACCGCCATGGGCCGCTATTTTGCGCGCTGGATCTGGATCAGGCCCGGAGGTTCCGACGCGTGGTCGACCTGCAGCGTGGTGTGGTCAATGCCGAACTTCGCCCGCACCTCCTCCTCGAGCTCCCGGCGGATCGCATGGCAGTCCGCGCCGGGCTCGACCATCACGTGCGCGGACAGCGCCGGCAGGCCGCTGGTGATCTCCCAGACGTGGAAGTCGTGGACGTCGACGACGTCGTGGTGCCCCGCGAGGAGCGCGCCCACGTCGCCGGCCGCCATCCCCGCCGGCGCCGCCTCGAGCAGGACTCGCGTGGCGTCCCGCACGAGGCCCCAGCCCGCGCGCACGAGCAGGGCAGCGATCAGCAGCGAGGCGGCCGCGTCCGCGCGTGCGAAGCCGGTGACCAGGATGGCGACGCCGGCCACGATCGTCGCCGCGAAGGCATACGCGTCGGTCAGGACGTGCTGCAGGCTGCCGCGCAGGTTGAGGCTATGGCGCTCGGCGCTCTCGAGCACGGCCACCGCGCCGAGGTTGACGATCACGCCGACCAGCGCGACCCCGATCATCCAGCGCGCGTCCACGGAGATCGGCGCGCCCAGGCGCCGAACCGCCTCGAAGACGATCAGCGCGGCGATCACGAAAAGGGCGATCCCGTTCACCAGCGCGGAGAGGATCTCGGCCCTCTTGTAGCCGTAGGTCAGACCGCCAGACGGCGCCCTGGCGGCGAGCCGCATCGCGAGCAGCGAGAGCCCGAGTGCGCCGGCGTCGGTCAGCATATGGCCCGCGTCGGAGAGCAGGGCCAGCGAGTGTGCCGCCAGGCCGGCGACGACCTCGGCGGCCATGAAGACGGCGATCAGGGCCAGGGCGACGCCCACCCGGCGCTCGTCGGCCGGGGTGCTCGCCACCCGCGGTCGATCCAGGTCGTGGTGGGAGTGCATCAGACCGCGGCGGCTACCGGCTCCTCCTCTGGCACCGGCGAGCCCTCGACCATCGGCGGGCCGGGACGGCCGCTCCGCAGCGGCACGTAGGGCATGAACACGCTGGCGACCAGCGCCAGGGCCATGACCACCACCCCGATCAGGAATATCTCGTGCAGGGTGTTGGAGAGCCCGGTCTGGATCGCGTGCAGGACCGGGCTGTAGAAGGGGCCGAGCTGCTGGTGCAGCTGCGCTTGGCCGGTCGGGCTGAACAGCTGCTGCGGGCCGTTGGCGCTGCTGCCGGCCACGCCGGACTCGATCCGCTGCTTGACCGCGGCGGGCAATGTCGACGAGGCGATCGCGTCGTGGATGTTCACCGGCAGCCGTGTCACCAGGATCGAACCGAGGATGGCCGTGGCCACCGTGCCGCCCACGTTGCGCCAGAACTGGATGTTGCTGCTGACGACGCCGAGCAACTTGACGTCGACAGCACTCTGCAGCGCGGTCTGGTACAGCGGCATGGTCGCGCCCATGCCGGCGCCGATCAGGACCAGCGCGCCCGTCACCTGGGCGGGGGACGAGTCGACGGTGATGCGGGTGAGGAGGAAGAAGCCGAGACCGGCGAGCGCCACCCCGGCGGTGCCGATGAACTGGTAGTTCTTCAGCCTCACCATGAGCTGGCCGGTGGTCGCGCTCATCAGGAAGACTCCCAGCATCATCGGCGTGAAGAAGGCACCGGAGCTCGTCGCCGTCTGGCCGAGCACGCCCTGGTAGACGAGCTGGACGAAGAAGAGCGATCCGAACATGGCGAAGGCCATGAGCACGCCGACCAGGGTCGAGACGACGTAGACGCGGTTCCGGAACATCGAGAGCGGGATGATCGGCTCGGGCTCGAAGTGTTCGACCACGAAGAAGACGGCCATCAGGATCAGCCCGGCCGCCAGCAACCCGAGCACAGGGGCCGATGTCCAGGCGTGGGTGTTGGTGATCGAGAGCCCGACCAGGATCGCGCCGAGCCCGGCGGCCATGGTCAGGGCGCCCCAGAGGTCGATGTCGTGGAGGTGGGCGGAGCTGCGGACGTAGGGGAGGTAGAGCCCGATGAAGAGCAGCGCGAGGATGCCGACCGGGACGTTCAGGTAGAAGATCCAGCGCCAGCCCTCGCCGTTGCTGACGAAGAGCGTGACGTGGTCGGTGATCCAGCCGCCGGCCGTGGGGCCGAAGATCGCGGCCAGCCCGAACATGCCGGTGAAGAGCGGGACGATGCGCGCGCGCTCCGTCGGCGCGTAGATGTCGCCGACGACCGTGAAGACCGAGGCGAAGAGCACGCCGCCGAAGATGCCCTGGAGCGCGCGGAACGCGATCAACTGGTTCATGTCCTGGCTGAATCCACAGAGCCAGGACATCGCCATGAAGCCGACCATGCCCGCGATCAGGAACGGCTTGCGGCCGAAGAGGTCGCCCAGCTTGCCGCCGATGGGGGTCATCACGGTCGATGTCACCAGGTAGCCGGTGGCGACCCAGGCGTAGCGGTCGAACCCGTTCAGGGAGGCGATGATCCGCGGCATCGCCGTGCTGACGATCGTCTGATCCAGCGCCGCCAGCAGCAGCGACAGCATCGCTCCGATCGTCACCAGGACCTTCGTCCTCTTCGCCAGGTCGCCTGCGCTCATACCCCTCTCCCTTCGATCAAGCCCATAGATTTCGGTGCGACGAATAGTTTAACATCAGCGAAGGATGCGCGATTCCGCGGTCGAGACCGAGGTTGACGAGGCGCTGACCGCCCTGCAGACGGTGCAGCGGACCGTGATGGCCGCCAGCTGGGGACGCTGGGCCGACCTGGATCTCACGATGGGCCAGATGAAGGCTCTCCACGTCCTCGGGCAGTGCGGCGAGCTCTCGGTGGGCGAGCTCGCCGAGCGCCAGGGCACCAAGCTCCCGGCCGCCAGCGTGCTGGCGGACAACCTGGTCCAGGCGGGGTTCGTCGAGCGGTCGGAAGATCCCGACGACCGGCGCCGCGTCCAGCTGCGGCTCTCGCCGCGCGGGGAGGAGGTCATGCGCCGCCCGCGTGAGGTCGGCGAGCTGATCCGCGGCTGGATCGAGCAGATGGACCCCTCCGAGGTGCGCGCGCTGGCCCGCAGCCTGCGCGCGCTGGCCGGGGTCAGCGCCCGTGAGAGTGGAGCTGCCAGCGCTCCGTGGCCGAGTCCCGGTGAGCGTGCATCGGGTCGGCCGGCCGCACGCTGAGCCTCTTCGCCAGGGCTCCCAGCAGGTCGAAGATCAAGGTCATCGGGAACTCCTAACTGCGCCACGGGGCGCGCTCGATTCCCACCCAAATCGCAACGCAGTTAACGGAACTGCTTTCTGAGGAGCCCGAGCGGCAACGCAGTTAACGCAGCTGCCTTCTGGGGCCCCGAGTCGCAACGCAGTTAACGCAGCTGCCTTCTGGGGAGCCCCGAGTCGCAACGCAGTTAACGGAGCTGCTCTCTGGGAGCCCCGAGAGGCAACGCAGTTAACGCAGCTGCCTTCTGGGGGGCCCCGAGTCGCAACGCAGTTAACGGAGCTGCTTTCTGGGGAGCCCCGAGTCGCAACGCAGTTAACGGAGCTGCTTTCTGAGGACCCTCGAGGGGCAACACAGTTAGCGGAGTTGCTTGATGAAGCCCCGGCACTCCTTGACGACCCGCCGTTGAGCGGGCCAAACTAGGCGCGGCGCCTGCCCGCGCCTCCCCTCAGGGCCGCCCCAGCCGGGCCGTTTCAGGAGGGCAAGGGAGTCAGACTCTCGGGCTGCAGTCGTCTTTTGGCCGCGCGGCCGTCGCTGGGGGACGGAGCGGGCGGCGAGGAGAGGCTGCGGTATGACTGAAAAGGGGCGTTTCAAGAAGGTCGTCCGGGCGCGCATGGCGCGTACCGGCGAGCCCTATACGGTCGCCCGCTCGCGCCTCCTCGGCCGTCCGCGCCCGCAGACCGGCAATCCCAGCCAAGGAGCACCCATGTACCCGTTCGAGCGGTTCACCGAGAAGGCCAAGCACGTCCTGACCCTTGCGCAGGAGGAGGCTACGCGGGCACGCCACAGCTACATCGGCACCGAGCACCTGTTGCTTGGTCTGCTTCGTGAGACCGAGGGCCTGGCCGCCAAAGCGCTGACCGAGTTCGGTCTCACCGAGCCCAAGGCGCGCGAGGCGATCGAGAGCGTGCTCGGTAGGAACGAGAGGATCAGCGTCCATCAGATCATCCCGACCTCGCGCGTCAAGAAGGTGATCGAGATCTCCTTCGAAGAGGCGCGCGGGATGGGGCATAACTACGTCGGCACCGAGCACATGCTGCTCGGCGTCCTCATCGAAGGCGAAGGCATCGCTGCCCACGTGCTCAAAGATGTCGGCGTCACCGTCGACAAGGCGCGCGAGGTGATCGACCGGCTGCTCGCGCAGCAGGGCGAGGAGAAGGCCTCAGCCCGAGCGCTGGCGCTCGGTGACGATGTCAAGGCGCTCATCGAGCGCGCGCGCACCATCGCGATGCGCAAGGGCGCCGATTCGGTCGGACTCGACCACCTGCGCGAGGCCCTCGGCTAGTTCAGACGGGGGCAGCTCCGCTGCAGGCGCTGCCCGAAGCCCGCGATGAACAGCAGGTAGCCCGCCACGATCTGCGGATCGACCCGCAGGTCGTTGTGATATGCGCCCGGGTAGGTCACGTTGTAGGCGCCGGCCAGGTGCGGGCTCTGCTCGTCCGGCCCGACGAATAGGGGGTCACCCTCCAGTCCGTCGTACACGCTCATCCAGCAGGTCGGGCGCGGCGCCTCGCCCTTGCTGTTGAGCTGCGCCAGCCACGCGGTGCCGGGCGCGATCTCGTCGCAGCCGTACCACTGGGTGTCGAGGCCGCGGCAGACCGAGGTCCCGTGGTTGGCGCCGGCGATCATGACCGCCGCCGGCACGTGGCTGCGGAACCAGGGGTGGTCGTAGAGCATCTTGCGGACGATCGTCACGCCCAGCGAGTGCGCCACGAAGTCGACCTGCTGCGAGTGCGTGTAGTCCATCACGGTCAGCGTGAACCGCCAGAGGTCCGGCACGTTCACGTCGTCGGCCGCGCCCTTGCCGCCGTTGGCCAGGGCTGACGGGTTGGCCTGCCAGTAGGCCTGCGAATCCGCGTCCGGCGCCGCCTGCGTGGGCATGCCGGAGCCCGCGTTCTCGAGGCCGTTGTATGAGAGCGCCCACAGCTCCTGGTCGGTGTAGCCGGCCTTGCGGAACTGGTCGCGGACCAGGAACCAGTTCTCGGCGTCGACCTGGTTGCCGTGCACGAAGATCACCGGCACGTGCGTGCGCGGCGCGTTTCGATGGATGCCGCCGAAGCCGCCGAGCCGGTAGCCCCACTCGCAGTCGGGGATGGCCGGGAAGTCCTTCGCGAACATGGCCGGCGCCGGAGCGGACTCGTTGTGAGCGAGCTGCGGTTCGCGGGCGGCGATCGCGGCGCACGAGGGCGGGGCCGCCGCCGACGGTGACGTGAAGGTCAGGCCGACCCCGACGCTGGCGAGGACCAGGACGAGAGCGAGGCGCCTCATGAAACTTCCAGCGCAGCGTGAACTCCGAAGAA
>Ga0207664_10000675_pt1 | contig 23459 bp, 15 predicted proteins | sample LARL83metaG_FD_184349 | JGI IMG/M metagenome (GOLD analysis project Ga0207664, IMG submission 184349) | Corn, switchgrass and miscanthus rhizosphere microbial communities from Kellogg Biological Station, Michigan, USA - LAR L8-3 metaG... | ecosystem: Host-associated > Plants > Roots >... | reverse complement strand
CCCATTAAATCCCAGGCCCGCAACGTGCCGGAAATCATTTCCGAATTGCGCGCCACCAAGACTCCCGAGCGCGCCGGACGCGCCCAGGACAAGGAGAGCGAGGACGCTTTTGAAAAATTGCGCCGCGACGGTTACATGTGAAATGAAGCTCAGAAGTTTATTTGAATCCCACTCCTAACGCCTATGCCCTCCACCACTCCCTTCCTCGGTGACCGCGAGAAATCCCCAATCGCCGCAGCGAATCCGGCCGCTCATTCCGCGGATACGGCCGCGCTCGACGGCGCTTCCGGGCGGCAGCTCAAGATCGTCATCGTCGGCCACGTCGATCACGGCAAGTCCACGTTCGTGGGCCGCTTGCTGCACGACACCGGCTCGCTGCCCGAGGGCAAGCTCGAGCAATTGCAGAAAATCGCCGAGCGCCGCGGCATGCCCTTCGAGTGGGCGAACCTCATGGACGCCTTGCAAGCCGAGCGCGACCAGAACATCACCATCGATACCGCGCAAATTTGGTTTCGCACCAAGAAGCGGCAATACGTCATCATCGACGCTCCCGGCCACAAGGAATTTCTCAAAAACATGATCACCGGCGCCGCGAGCGCGGAAGCGGCGTTGCTGCTGATCGACGCGCAGGAAGGCATCCAGGAAAACTCGCGCCGCCACGGTTACCTGCTGCACTTTTTGGGCATCACGCAAATCGCCGTGCTGGTCAACAAAATGGATTTGGTCGGCTATTCGCAGGAACGTTTCGAATCCATTGAACGCGAATATCGCGCCTTTCTGAAATCGCTCGGCGTCGAAGCCCGCGTTTTCGTCCCGATGGTGGCGCGCGACGGCGACAACATTGCCGCGCCCAGCCCCAAGATGCCGTGGTGGACGGGCTCAACCGTCTTGAGCGTGCTGGACCAGTTCCGCACCGCCGAGCCGCCGTCGCATCTGCCCTTGCGCTTTTCGGTGCAGGACGTTTACCGCTTCGATGAGCGCCGCATCCTGGCGGGCCGGGTCGAATCTGGCACGCTGAAGGTTGGCGACCGGCTTCAATTCTGCCCGGCGAACAAAGTCAGCACGGTCAAAACGATCGAACGCTGGAGCGCGCCGGCTTCGGAGAACGCCACCGCCTCGGAATCCATCGGCATCACCCTCTCGGAACAGATTTTTGTGGCGCGCGGCGCGGTGGGCGCTCGCGAGAACGCCTTGCCCTACGTTTTGAATCGTTTCAAAGGCCGGGTTTTCTGGATGGGCCGCGCGCCTTTCCTCAAGGGGAAACTCTACAAGATCAAATTGCTGAACCAGGAAGTGGATTGCGAAATTGATTCGATCGAAAAAGTTCTGGACGCCTCCACGCTGGCGGCCATTCAACGCGAGGGTGACAAGGCCCACGTGGCCCGCTTTGAAATCGCCGAGCTTTATTTGCGCACGAAACGCCCCGTCGCGTTCGACGCGCATTCGGAAATCATCACCACCGGACGCTTCGTGATTTGCGACGGCTTCGATGTCGTCGGCGGCGGCATCATCGTGGACGACGCCTACCCGCGCCTTTCTTCGGATGCGCATCACAAGAGCCATAATATTTACTGGACCGAAGGCAAGATCACGAACGAACAACGCGCCCATCGCAACGGCCATCTCGGCCGCGTGGTGTGGCTCACCGGTTTGTCCGGCGCGGGCAAATCCTCCGTGGCCAACGAACTCGAACGCGAGTTGTTCGCCCTCGGCATGCAGGCGTATGTGCTGGATGGCGACAAAGTCCGTCATGGCCTTTGTTCCGACCTCGGTTTTTCGCCAAAAGATCGCCGCGAAAACATCCGGCGCATCGGCGAGATGGCCAAGATCATGGCCGACGCCGGATTCATTTGCATCACGGCCTTTATCTCCCCGTATCGCGACGACCGCGACGCGGTGCGCGCGCGGATGGAGCCGGGCCAGTTTGTGGAGGTTTATGTGAACGCGCCCCTGGACGTGTGCGAAACGCGCGATCCCAAGGGGTTGTACGCGAAGGCGCGCGCGAATGAAATCCGCGACTTCACCGGCATTTCGGCGCCCTATGAGCCGCCGTTGAAACCGGAACTCGAATTGCCGACTCACCAGTTGAGCGTGCAGGAATCCGTCACTAAAATTGTGGAGTTCCTGCGCGAAGAAGCGGACTGAACCTGCGAATGCCAAATGACGAATGTCGAATGGAACAGTCACACTCCTCGAACCGCTCGTCGTTCGGTATTTTGATCGCGATTGCGGCTTCCAACTTTTGCAAAAATTGAAATGAGTTCCGAGCATCAATGTAATCACGCGCACTGCGGCTGCGCCCCGCGCCAGATCGTGTTGAGCGTGGATTACGAAATCTTCGGCAACGGCGAAGGCGACGTGCGCCAGCATATCGTCGAACCGACCGAACGCATGGCGCGGTTGTGCGAAAAATACGGCGCGCCGTTGACGGTCTTTTTTGAAGTCGAGGAATATCTCGCTTTTGAAAAATATCGCGACGCGCTGGTGGCGAAACTGGGATACGACCCCGCTGCCCTGATTCGCCAGCAGATTATTTCGCTCGCCGGTCGCGGGCACGACATCCAATTGCATCTGCATCCGCAATGGCACCGGTGCGATTTCAAAAATGGAAAATGGATTCTCCAGCGCGAAAAGAACACCGTCGATTCGCTCTTTGAAACCCAGGAGGAAACGACGGCGTATATTGCTGAGCGAAAAGCGGTGATTGAGAAAATGCTCGCGGAAGCCGGCAAACAGGAAAAGGTCACGGTCTATCGCGCCGGCGGTTTTTCCGCACAGCCGGCCACCAAACTTTTAGCGGCCCTGGCCCAAAACGGTTTCGTGATCGACTCCTCAGTCGTGAAAGGCCTGGTGCAAAATAAGGGCTATGGGAGCGCGCTGGATTACCGCAACGCACCTTCCGCCAAGGAGCCCTGGCGCGTGAGCTGCGACGTTATTCAAGCCGATCCCGCCGGCCGGATTTGGGAGGTGCCGATTTACTCCCGGATGCGCCGCCGGTTTCAACAGCTGACCGTGCGGCGATTGCGCGCAAAGTTTTCCAAAAATATTCCCAAAACCCAGCAGCAGGACATGGTGCAACAGTTGGGAATCGGCCGGAACCCGGTCAAGATCCTGAAATTCCTGGCGCAGCCGATCCCGATCAAGCTGGATTTTCACAATCAATCGCCGGGAACTTTGTTGAGCTGGATTAAATCCGCGCCCGCGCCCCTGAACGGCGGTCCGGACGTGGTGGTGCTCATCGGCCACACGAAGGAGCACACGGACGATCGCGGGTTTGAGAAATTTCTGGCGCTCGCCACAGCGGACCGCGGCTTGAAGGTGTCCGGCTTTGGCGAGATTGCCCGGGCTTTGCGGCCGCAATTGGAAAAAAGCGCGCCGCGCGCGACTTCGCCGGCTGGTTTGAATCGGACGCCGATGACCAAAGAATTATCGGGCGTTCTCGATCAAACCGCCGGCGAGACGGTGAACTAAGGGAACGATGAGCCTCGGACTCGAATCTCAACCCGCTTCCGTTCCTGCGGAACCATTGCCTTTGAATCACGCGCACGCCCAACGGCCGAATTCCGAAACGGAGCGCTTGGTCGCGGAAGGCATCCGGCGCTTCGACGCCCTGCTGGAAAAGAACGGTTACGAAAGTTACGACCCCTACGATGTCTGGGGCACGAAATACGGCGTCTTCTCCCGGCGCATTTATTACGAGAAGGGCGTGGTCGGCCTGCCGTTGATCGCCCCGATTCTCTTGCTGGAAGTTGCGTGTCCGGGATTGCGCAGCCTGTTCGTGCGCAAAGAAAGATTTGCCACGGCGGACGGCCAATTGACGCTCGCGTTCCTGAACCTTTACCAGTGCACGCAGGAAAAAAGATTTTTGGAAAAAGCGAAGCGCCTGGGCGAGGAGATTTTGCAATACAGCGTTCCGGGTTATAGCGGCAGGTGCTGGGGATATCCTTTCGACTGGCAAAACAATCGCGGGCTGTGGAAGAAAAACACGCCTTACATCACCTGCACGCCCTACTGCTTCGAGGCGTTCCTGGGGCTTTACGATGCCACCGGCGAGCAGCGGTATCTCGACATCGCGCGGTCCATCGCCACTTTCGTTTACACGGACCTCAAGGACACGCCGATGGGCAAAGACGCCGCGGCCGCGAGTTATTCGCCGATGGACGAAACGAAAGTCGTGAACGCCAGCGCGTATCGCGCCTGGGTGCTGTTCGAAGCCGCCGCCCGGTTTAATTTGCCGGAGTATCACGCCAAAGCGCAGCGCAATTTGAATTTCATTCTGCAATCCCAAAATCCCGACGGCTCCTGGCTTTACGCGGTCGAGACGCCGGGCGAAGCGTTCATCGATCATTTTCATACCTGCTTTGTTTTGAAAAAACTTTTCAAAATCAATCAACGCCTCAACAGCGCCGCGGTCGCCGAGGCCATCCGCAAGGGCTACGGTTATTATCGCGACAAACTGTTCCGCGCCGATGGATTGCCCAAAGCCTTCGCCCTCGAGCCGCGCACCCAGATCGTGACGCTGGAGATGTACAACTTCGCCGAAGCGATCACGCTGGGGGCGTTGTTGCGCGATTTTATTCCGGAAGCGTTCACAATGGCGCAGACGCTGGCGACGGTTTTGTGCGGGAAATATCAGCTCGCGGATGGTCATTTCGTGACGCGCGTTTATCGCGGCGGGTTCAAACACACCTTTCCCTTCCTGCGCTGGCCCCAGGCGCAATTGTTTTATTCTTTGACGAATTTGCTCCTGGCATTGCGGAAAGGCGCGCGGGAATGAGCAAACATCCAACTGCGGATTCAGCGCTGGCCACTCCAGTTCCCATGTCGAAAAAAGCGCCCGCGAAATCCTCGCATGAAAAGCCCGCTGAAAAAGGGAAACGCCGCCCGTTCTTCGGCCTGGTTCAGCGCAGGGAAAAATGGACGCTGTCCTGGCGCGGGCGTTTCGTGGCCTTTGCCGCGATGCTCCTGCTGGCGTGGGGTTTTATTTCGTGGATTCATGGCTTCCTGGCGGTGACCGATCCCGTGGACACCCAGTATTTGGTGGTGGAGGGATGGGTCCAGAATTACGCGCTGGAAGAAAGCATTGCGGAGTTCAAAAGCAAACCGTATTTAAAACTTTTCACGGTTGGCGCCGACCCGCTGAGCGGCACGAATATTGAGCCCGTGGACAGCACGGCGTCGGAAGCTTATGCCCGGCTCAAGTGGCTGGGAATGAATCCGGATTTGATGCAGGCGGTTCCGGCGCACGTCAAGTATCGCGATCGCACGTTTAATTCGGCGCTGGCGTTGAGAAAGTGGGTCGAGGAAAACCATGTGCCGATGACGAGCTTTAACCTGGTGACGATCGGGCCGCACGCGCGGCGCAGCCGGTTGCTTTTCGAAAAAGCATTCGACGGCAAGGCGCGGGTGGGCATCATCTCCGTGCAAAACCGCGAATATGACCCGAAGCATTGGTGGAAATACAGCGAGGGTGTCAAAGAAGTCATCGGCGAAGGAGTCGGTTATGTCTACGCCCGCTTCTTTTTTCACTCGAAGGACTGAACTATTTTTGTGAACGCCATCGAACAATTGACGAAAAATCTGGGCGCAACGCGCAAAACCTGGCTGCTCACCGGCGCCGCGGGTTTCATCGGCTCGAACCTGCTGGAAGCGTTGCTGCGCGCGAACCAATCCGTCGTGGGCCTGGATAATTTTTCCACCGGCCACCAGCGCAATCTGGACGACGTCCGCCAAAACGTCGGCGAAGCGCTCTGGGAAAACTTTGTCCTGGTGCGCGGGGACATTGTGGACCTGGAAACCTGCAAACGCGCGTGCGCGGGCGCCGATTATGTTTTGCACCAGGCCGCCATCGGTTCGGTGCCGCGCTCGATCGCGAATCCCATTCTGACGCACCAGAACAACGTCGACGGTTTTCTGAACATGCTGTGCGCGGCCAAAGAGGCCAAGGTGAAGCGCTTTGTCTATGCTTCGAGCAGTTCGGTTTACGGGGACCATCCGGCGTTGCCGAAGGTGGAGGATACGATTGGAAATTGCCTCTCGCCGTATGCCGTTTCCAAGCGGATCAACGAGCTTTACGCCGACGTGTTTGCGAAGTGCTACGGCACGGAATACATCGGCCTGCGCTACTTCAACGTCTTCGGCCCCCGCCAGGACCCGAACGGCGTCTACGCGGCGGTGATTCCGAAATGGATTTCCGCCATGCTGCAAGAACAGCCGGTTTATATCAATGGCGACGGCGAGACCAGCCGCGACTTTTGTTTTGTGGCCAATGTGGTGCAGGCGAACCTGCTCGCTGCCACGACCCAGAATAAAAACGCGCTGAATCAAAGATACAACATTGCCGCCGCCCGGCGCACCACGTTGAACCAGCTTTTCGAAGCGCTGCAAAAGCGTTTGTCGCCGCGTTTTCCGCAACTGAAAGAACTGCGGCCGGTCTATCGCGATTTCCAGCCGGGCGACGTCCGCCATTCGCATGCGGACATCGCCAAAGCGCGCGAGTTGTTGGGCTACCATCCGACGCACGACGTCGACGCCGGTTTGGACGCGGCGCTGGACTGGTATGTCGAGCACTCACCCGCGCCGGCGGCTCGCTAAAATTTTTGCGCAACAGAGTTAACGTTTCGTTGAAATCAGAATCCGCATTTATACATCCTAATACAGACATCACCACTATATGAAAATAGCCATCGTTGGTCTCGGATACGTCGGTCTGCCGTTGTCGCTTCAATTCGCGCGTTCGGGCGTGAACGTGCTCGGCCTCGACGTGGACCCGGCCAAAATCGAATCCCTGAACCAAGGCCGCAGTTACATCAAACACATCGAGTCCTCCGCCATCGCCGAACACGTGAAGGCCGGAACATTTTTCGCCTCCCCGGATTTCAGCCGCATCAAAGAGGTGGAAGCCGTGATCATCTGCGTGCCCACGCCGCTGAACAAGAATCGCGAGCCGGATATTTCGTTCATCATCAACACCGGCAAAAGCATCGCGCCCCATTTGCACAAGGGCATCCTGATCGTGCTGGAATCGACTACCTATCCGGGCACGACCGACGAGGATTTGCGCTACGTCCTGGAAGCGGGCTCCGGCCTGAAAGCGGGCACGGATTTTCATCTGGCGTTTTCGCCCGAACGCGAAGACCCAGGCAATCCGAACAGCAAAGTGGCCGTCATTCCCAAGGTCATCGGCGGTTACACGCCCGCCTGCCTGGAACACGCCAAAGCGGTTTACGGCAAAGCCATCAAAACACTGGTGCCGGTATCCTCGTGCCGCGCGGCCGAGGCAACGAAACTGATGGAAAATATTTTCCGCAGCATCAACATCGCGCTGGTGAACGAGTTGAAGGTGGTTTACTCCGCGATGGGCATTGATGTCTGGGAAGTCATTGAAGCCGCCAAGACCAAGCCGTTCGGTTTCATGGCGTTTTATCCGGGACCGGGTTTGGGCGGCCATTGCATCCCGATTGATCCGTTTTATCTCACCTGGAAAGCGCGCGAGTACGTCCAGAACACGCGCTTCATCGAACTCGCCGGCGAAATTAACACGGCCATGCCCGAGTACGTGGTCAATCGCGCGGCCGAAGCTTTGAACGCGCAACGCAAAGCCATCAACGGCAGCAAAGTGCTTATCGTCGGGCTTGCCTACAAAGCCGACGTGGACGACGACCGCGAATCGCCGAGTTATGTGCTCTTGAATTTATTCCAGCACCGCGGCGCGACCGTCGCCTATTACGACCCGTATGTGCCGGTCATCCGGCCGACCCGCGAGCATCCGCATTGGGCCGGGATGAAATCCGTGGCATGGGACAAGGAAACCCTGGGCAGTTTCGATGTGGTCCTGATTGCGACCAAGCACGCCAGTGTCAACTATCGCGAATTGGCCGATTGGTCACGTTGCATTGTGGACACGCGCAACGCCCTGGCCGGTATCCCCGTTAAAGACGGGCAGTTATGGAAAGCGTGAGCCGGGGCGGCCGGCTGGCGCTCCGTAATTTGACGGAAAAGGTTACACAAAAGATCGTAACGCGATTGTCACCAGAGAGACACTGGACAAAATAAAATCGTTCTCTGGCAATAGCTTACGACTGAAATATCGAATGTGGCTGAATCGGGTATGGGTAGTGCTATAGGGAAAGAGGCTGAAATGCCAACAGTCCCTGAACCAGACTGGAGCAATCGGGCAATGCACATTCTCAATCCGAACGCTGTTCGTATCCTATGCTGACGCTTCTTTTAGGCGCGACCGGTTATATCGGGCAGGCTTTCACGCGCGCCTTGCGCCGGCGCGGTTCGTGTTTCATCCCCCTCACCCGCAGCGCGGTGGACTACACGTGCTTCGAGCAGCTCTTCGACTACGTCCGGAAGATGAAGCCCGAGTTCGTGATCAACGCCGCCGGACATGTGGGCCAGCCGAACGTGGATGCCTGCGAGCTGGAGCGGGAGGAAACTTTGTGGGGCAACACGCTCCTGCCCCAGACCGTGGCGCGGGTTTGTTTGATGACCAACACGCCGTGGGCGCACGTTTCTTCCGGGAATATTTATTCCGGCGCGAAACTGGTGGACAGCAGCGGAACGCGCGTGGTGCGGAACATGAACACCCCGGAGATGCGGTGCCTGTTCGAATTGAACCCGCGATTGTTCCGCGGATTTTCCGAAGCGGACGAGCCGAATTTTTCGTTTCGCAGCCCGCCGTGCAATTTTTACAGCGGCACGAAGGCGCTGGCGGAGGAAGCGATCGCGAAGATGGGCCAGAATTACATCTGGCGGCTGCAAAGCCCGTTCAATGAAATTGATAAATCGCCGAATCTCCTCTCCAAGCTCCAGCGCTATTCCAAGGTGTACGATCACGTGAGTTCGTTTTCGCAGCTTGACGATTCAGTCCGGGCCTGTCTTGATCTCTGGGAGAAGCACGCGCCGTATGGCATTTACAACGTGGCGAATCCCGGAGCGGTGACGACGCGCCAGATCGTGACGATGATGCAAGGCATCCTCAAGCTGGACCGGGATTTTGAATTTTGGAAGGACGACGAGGAATTTTATCGGGAGGGCGCCAGGGCGCCGCGGGCCAATTGCATTCTGGATGTTTCCAAGCTCCAGTCGACGGGCATTCGCCTGCGGCCGGTGCAGGACGCGCTGGAGGATGCGTTGGAACGCTGGCAGTCCGCCGCCCGCCCGATGGAACGCAAAATCGCGCGGCTGGAACCATTGCCGATTGTCGGCTGAGATCGTTAGTTGAGACCTAACCACTCTATGTCTTTGGACGGCCGAACGCGCCTGCGCCTCGGAGCCGCCGCCCGCCGGCTGCCCCGGTGGCTGGCAGTGCTCTTTCCATTTTCCATTGTCGGAACTCTCTTCGGGCAAGGTTTTCTCGTTCCTCCGCCGGTGACTCCGAACGCCTCCGCGGTGCCCACGATGGGCAACGTCAGCGGGAACACCCGCGCCGTGGCCGGCCAGAATGACGCCCAGCTTATTGGAGGCGTGAACGGCGAAGCGACGGGAAACGCGGCCGCGCAACCGAGTGGCGAGGCGGCTGTGCAGGCGGGCACGGAAGGCGAGACCTCCGGCGCGGCGGCGGCCCCGCTGGCGGCGCCAGTGGCCAGCTTGATGCAATGGGGCGCGCTTCATCTCCACGCGCGCGCGAATTACCAGTTTTTGTACGCCGCCGGCATTCATTCCGAGCCCGGAAATTCCGCTGACACCTTTACCCATACCATTACGCCGGGACTCGACCTGGATTTGGGGCCGCACGTGAGGCTGAGTTACTCGCCCAGCATCCGGTTTTATTCCCAGAAAGATTTCCACAACACGGTGGACCATTTTGCGAGCCTGAGCGCCAATGCGGGCTATGGCGACTGGACGCTGGGACTGTCGCAGGGTTTTTCCATGACGGACGAACCGCTGGTGCAAACGAGCAGCCAGACGCAACAGAAGGACTATTCCACCGGCTTGACCGCTCAATACCAGCTGAACGATAATATGTTCTTGAATACGATTGCGGGTGTGAACCTGCTTTCGGTCAACGGGACCAATGCGTTCAGCGGCTCCGCCAGCAATTCCACGCCTTCCACTTTGACTGATTCGCAAACCTATTCCGGGGCGGAATGGTTCGGATACACGTTTAATGAAAAGCTTTCCGGCTCGGTCGGCGTCGCGATGGATTATACCGAACAAAACGGCGGGTTTACCTCGCTCGACGAGGAATATTGCGGACGTTTCGACTGGCGGCCGGGAGAAAAATTGACGGTTTCGGCCACCGGCGGTTTTGAGGATCGGCAATTTCTGAATTCCAGCACGCCGGACCTCTGGACCCCGATATTTAACGCGGGCATCAGCTACCGCCTGCTCGACCACACGTCATTGTCGCTTTCGGCGAGCCGAACGGTGGACGCTTCGCTGTTTCAGCACATGATTACCGAGAGCAGCATGGTCGGCGTCGGACTCCAGCAACGGCTTTTGGGACTCATGAGCCTTTCCCTGGGTTTTGGCTACTCCAAGTCCGATTTCAAGTCCACCACGGGCAAACTGGTCACCTCGCGCAGCGACGAAGGGACCTCCTACAGCGCCGGCTTATCCGTTCCATTCCGGGAACACTGGAACTTTGCGGGTTTTTACGAATACAGCCAGAGTACTTCGAGCGCGGGCGGCTTTGGCTATTCCAGCAGCCAGGTGGGACTGGCGCTTTCTTGGGCATACTGAATCCTTCAGCGGCAATCATCGAATCGGAAGGGAGAATTGTTCCCGCCTGAATGGCGAAACCATTCGATGGCCATACCTCAAGCGAGAGAAAAACAGCACATGAATTTGGAAACCAGTGAATCTGGCCTGGCGCCGTCCTCTGCCACGCCGAAGGCGTCCGCCGCAACTGGGACGCAATCTGTCGCATCGTGGCGGCGCTTTAAAGGGCTGGCCATTTTTACGGCCCTCCTGGCGGCGGTGTTTGCCAAACCGCTCCTGGTCCTGCTCAAGTTCGCGCCGCACGAGGAATTGTATTCGCACATTTTGCTGATCCCCTTCATCTGCGCGTATCTCGTGTGGATGAAGCGCGGGCAGATGGTCCCGGAGTCGGCGCCGAATCGCCGGATGGCTTTGCTGCCGTTCGCGGCCGGCGCGTTGCTCATGGCCGGCTACGCGATCGCGCTCCGGAGGGGTTGGACCTTTGCCAAACCCGATTACCTCGCCGTGATGATGCTTTCATTTCTGCTTTTCCTGATGGCCGGCGGCTTTCTTTTCCTCGGGGCGAAGCATTTCAAGGCCCTGGCGTTTCCCGCGGCGTTTCTCTTCTTCTGCGTTCCTTTTCCGCAGTTTGTCCGCGGCGGCATAGAAACGTTCTTTCAGCGCGGGTCGGCCGAAACGGCTTACCTGATGTTGAAGGCGTCCGGCATGCCCGTGCTGCAAACGGGCACGCATTTTCAACTGCCGAATTTCTCGCTGGATGTGGCGCCGCAGTGCAGTGGGATTCACTCGAGCCTGGTCCTGCTGATCACCAGTTTGCTGGCGGCTTATATTTTCCTGCAGACACGATCCAGAAGGATATTGTTTACGCTCGTCGTGATCCCGCTGGCGCTGTTGCGGAACGGTTTTCGGATTTTCACCATCGCGCAGCTGTGTGTCCACATCGGGCCGCAAATGATTGATTCGCCCATTCATCATCAAGGCGGCGCGCTGTTTTTCCTGCTGTCACTCGTGCCGCTTTTCCTGTTATTGTTATACCTGACAAAAACCGAAGCGCGAAAAGAAGCGGCCCTGGCCGCCGGACCAAAGAATTAACTATGCGTAAATCCACTCGAATCCTCCTTGCTGTCGGCGCCGCCGGGTTGTGCGCGACGCTGCTGGCGGGCTGTTCCGCCAAGGCCAGAATGTCCCGCCATCAACAGCGGGCCGACACCTATTTTGCCGCCGGGGACTATCCCAAGGCGGAAATTGAATACCTCAACGCATTTCGGCTCGACAGCTCGAACCCTCACACTGTTAGCCGGCTGGGGGTTATTTATTACGAGGAAGGCCGCCTGCGCAGCGCCTACGGCTTTGTCCGGCGCGCGTGCGAGCTATCCACGAACGATCTTGATCTCCATGTGAAGCTCGGGACGATCTACCTGGAGATTCGCAAATTCAAGGAGGCGCGGGACGAGGCGGAATTCATTCTTGAACGGTCGCCGACCAACGCGGACGCTCCCGTTATCCTGGCTGAAAGCATTTCGTCCCACTTGGAAATTGACCAGACCCAAAAACGCCTGGAGAAATTATCCAAACAAGTCGGCAACACCGCGCCGCTGGAACTGGCCTTCGCCATTGTGGACTACCTTTCCGGAGACCAGAAGGGCACCGAGGCCGCCTTGCGCCGGTCGGTGGCATTGGATCCCAAATACAGCGCGGCCTATTACACGCTGGGCAATCTCTACACGACCCAAAACAAATTGAAGGACGCGGACGCAGCTTTTAAAACGGCGGCGGACCTCGCGCCCCTCCGTTCGCCCCGGCGGCTGAGCTACGCCAATTTTAAAATCCAGACGGGCGACCTCGCCGAAGGCAAGCGCTTGCTGGCTGAGATCACGAAGGGCGCCCCGGATTACCTGCCCGCGTGGATTCGCGAAGCGGAGATCGCGCTGGCGGAGAAGAAGTACGACGATTGCGATTCGCTGTTGAACCAGGCCCTCGCGCGGGACACGGACAATTACGAAGCGATGTTTTTGCGCGGGCGCTTGTTCCTGGCGCAGGGGCAGCCGGAGAAGGCGGTGGCGCAATTTGATCGCATGTCCGCGCTGTATGACCGCGCGGCGGAAGTGCACTATCAACTGGCGGTCGCGCATCTGGCGGTCAATGACCCGGTCAAAGCGAGCGCCGACCTCAACCAGGCGTTGTTCCTGCGCCCGAAATATGCGGAGGCGGTCGTGCTGTTGGCCGGCTTGAACCTCAACAAGGGAGATACCACCTCGGCCATCAGCGCCTTGACCCAGTTGATCGAGCAACAACCGTCCGTGGGGGAAGCTTACGTGATGCTCGCCAACGCGTATGTCATGCAGAAGAACTACGACCAGGCGCTATCGGTTTACGGCAAATTGGCGCAACTCTATCCCAAGAACCCCCAGGTGCCCTTTCTGAGCGGATTGGTGCTGATGCAAAAGAAGAACCGGGTCGAAGCCCGCAAATCATTTGAGAAGGCGCTCGCTCTGTCGCCCAAGTTCGTGCTCGCGCTGGAGCAACTGGTCAATCTGGATCTGGGTGAAAACCAATTCACGGCCGCGCTGGACCGCGTCAATAAGCAAACCGATGACCAACTGGGCGTCGGCCGGTATATTCTTCTGGCGAAGATCCACATGGCGCGCGCGACGAGCATTGCCAATAAAAACAAACCCGGCGGCGCGGAGGCCAAGCTGAACACTCCGGCGACGCAGGATGACGTGAATCAAGCCGAGGCGTCGCTGCTTAAAGCCATCGATTTGTCCCCCACCCGGGACACGCCTTATCTGATCCTGGCGCAATTGTACGTGAGCGCGGGCAAAGAGCAGGCCGCGCTGGAACGCTTGAACGGACTGATCGCCAAAACCAACAATGCCGCCGTCTATATGGAAATCGGCGCCATCCACGACGCGTTGAAAGATTATCCGAAAGCGCGCGACGCTTACGAAAAGGTGATTGACCTCCGGCCCGATTTTGTGCCCGCGCTGAACAACCTTTCCTATCTTTACGCCGAGCGCCTCGGCGAACCGGATAAGGCATTGCCCCTGGCCGAAAAAGCCCGGGAGATTTCTCATGAGCCTTCCACTGCCGATACCCTGGGCTGGATTGTGTATCAAAAGGGAGATTACCTGCGCGCCCGGGGGCTGATCGAGGAGAGCGCGAGCAAATTGGCTTCTCAACCCGAGGTCCAATATCACCTGGGAATGGTGCGTTACATGTCGGGCGAGGAAGAAGCGGCGCGCGCTCCTTTGCAGCTGGCGGCCAGTTCTGCCGAGGATTTTCCGGGCAAGGACCAGGCCGCGCGTCATCTGGCCATTTTGGCGGTGGACCCGAAAACGGCCGACGCGAAGACGCAGGCGGATTTGGAAAAAGACTTGCAACAGGAGCCGAATGATCCCGTGGCCGCGAACCGGTTGGGCGCCATTTATGAACGCGCGGGGGCCTCGGACCGGGCGGTGAAAACGTATGAGCAATCGCTCAAACAAAATCCGCAAAACTCCCAAATCATGGCTCGCCTCGCCCACCTTTACCTGAGCTTGAATCAGTCCGACAAGGCTTTGGAGATTGCCAAGGACGCTCACAAACTCGCGCCGGACGACGCGGTGATTTCCTGCCTGTTGGGCCGCCTGGTTTTTCAATCGGGGGATTACAATTGGGCGGCGAGTTTGCTCCAGGAAGCGGCGCCGAGACTTCCCGACCAGCCCGAGGTGCAGTATGACCTCGCTTGGTCTTATTACAGCGTCGGCCGGGTAAACGAGGCGGAACGGACCATGCAAGCGGCCGCGCCCGGGTTGACTGCTGCGAGACAGGCGGATGCCCGCCAGTTTCTCGCCCTGCTCGCCGCCGCAAAATCTCCGACACCGGCCGCGCAGGCGCAATCCGCCCAGATTCTCAACACTAATTCGGAGTACGTGCCCGCCATCATGGTTTCCGCTGCGCAAGCGGAACAATCCGGCAAAGCCGATGACGCCATCAAGCTTTACCAAAAAGCGCTTGCCCATTACCCGTCGTTTTCACCGGCTGCCCGCAACCTGGCGATCCTTTGCGCCGAGCACCCGGGCGATGACGACCAGAAAGCGTACGACCTGGGCGTGAAGGCGCGCGCCGCGTATCCGGATGACATGGCGCTGGAGCGCGCCGTTGGAATGCTCGCCTACCGCCGCGGCGAATACGCCCGCGCGGTGCAACTTCTCCAGGACAGCTCGCAAACGCTGAACAAGGACGGCGAACTTTTCTATTACCTGGGCATGGCGCACTATCAATTGAAGCATTCACCTCAAAGCAAGGCCGCGCTTCAGCACGCCTTGACGCTCAACATCCAGTCCAAGTCGGCCGATGATGCCCGGAAAGTGCTGGCGGAATTAAAGTAGTTTTTCGGCCAGACCTCGCCCTCCCGCTGGAGCGCCGGCAAAGACCTGCGCTCCGGCCGGGCCGTTTTCAAAGCTCAAGAATCTTAGACTCGCAACCATTCTCCGAATCCATGATCGCACGCTCGTTTCTTATTTTGTCCGCTTCCATTTTTATGGCCGGCTCCGCGCCCGCCCTGGCCGGCACCTTCACTTTTGCGAATACCAACGCCATCATCATCAATGACAGCACCAATCCGCCCACGGTCGCGTCGCCGTATCCGTCCACCAACGTGGTGAGCGGTCTGAACGGTTCCCTCATCACGAAGGTGACCGTTCAACTGTTTGGGTTCGCACATGAGTTTCCGAGCGATGTAGCCATTCTCCTCGTCGGTCCGGAAGGGCAGAACTCAATTCTGATGGCAAATGTGGGAGGCTCGACCAAAATGCCGGTGACCAACATCGATTTGACCTTCGATGATGATGCCGCTTCCTATTTGCCGCTGGAATCCCAGATCGTTTCCGGAACCTACAAACCAACGACGAACACGTTCTCCTTCCCTTTTCCTCCGCCCGCGCCCTCGACCAACCAAATAATGGGAGCGTTCCTCGGCAGCTTCAAAGGCACGGAGCCCAACGGCGTGTGGAACCTTTTCGTCGTGGATGATTACCCGTCGGATTCGGGAGTGATCACCGGCGGCTGGAGCCTGACCATCACCACCACGCCGGTGCTCCTGTCGATAGCGCATAGCCAAACCAACGCGGTTCTTTCATGGACAAATGCCGCCACCGGCTACACGCTGCAAACCACACCTTCCCTGGCTCCGGCCGCGTGGACGAACGTGAATATTGCGCCCGTCATCGTGTCCGGGTATTACACCGTTACCAATGCGGTGACTAATAAGACGATGTTTTATCGGTTGGCGAAATGACGCCGGCCGGGGTGGCGCGTTAAACAATTTGTGACTAGCGGATCTTTTCTCGCTTTTGCCAGTGCCTTCGTCAGCGGCGCCCTGGCCCTTTCCGTCGTGGCGAGGCGCAATCGCTCCCTGGCGCATTGGGCGTTCGCCTTGGGGATGGTCGTATTCGCCGTGGTAAATTGCCTGTACGGGTTCGAGTTGCGCTGCTCCACGTCGGACGCAATTGCGTCGTGGCAAAATGCCGAATGGGCCGCCCTGGCGATGCTGCCGGGACCGTGGCTGCTTTTTAGCCTGACCTTCGCGCGCGGCAATTACCGCGAATTCCTGAAAAAGTGGAGCGCGGTCCTCGTGATTTCCTTCGTGGTGCCGATCGCGCTGGCCATCTTCTTTTGGGACCTCACGATTGCGGCCATCGCGCGCAATGAATCGAACCAGCATTGGCTGCTGCAACTGGCGCCCTCCGGCTTCGTCCTGAATCTCATCCTGTTGCTCAGCGCCGTCATCGTGCTGATGAACCTGGAACGCACCTATCGGGCCGCGGTCGGCACGATGCGATGGCGAATCAAATTCATGGTGCTGGGCTTGGGCGTCATCTTCGCCGCCCAGGCCTACACCACCAGCCAGGTCATGCTGTTCCGCGCGATCGACCTGTGGTGGCCGATCGCGAATTCCGGCGCGTTGATTGTGGGCGGCGCGCTCATCGTCCGCTCGCTTTTGCGGGAAGGGAATTTTGAGACGGACGTTTTTCCCTCGCATTCGGTGCTCCACAATTCACTCACCATCATGGTGGTGGGGGTTTATTTGCTGATTGTGGGCGCGCTGGCCAGGGTGGTGGCGTTCATGGGCGGCAACGCCTCCTTCGCGATCAAAGCGGTGGTCGTGTTGGTGGCGTTGGTGTTGCTGACGCTGGTGTTGTTGTCCGACCGCGTGCGTTTGCGCACGAGACGCTTCATCAGCCGGCATTTTCAACGGCCGTTTTATGATTACCGGACGGTGTGGCGCCGCTTCACGCAGGCCACCGCCCGCCGGGTCGAGCGGGGTGATTTGTGCGCGGAAATCGTGAAGCTGATCTCGGAGATTTTCCAGGCGCTGTCGGTCACCATCTGGTTGATTGAAGAAGGCCAGGGCAAACTGAGCCGGGCGGCTTCGACGTCCCTCACCGAAGAGCGCGCGCGGGAAATCGAATTGGACCCCGCGGAAACCTCGCAGACCGTCGCCATGCTGAACACCCGCGCCGAGCCGATCGATCTGGACGCCTCGGTGGAGAAATGGGCCGTCACGCTCCGGCGTTTGCAGCCGGACGATTTCCACAAGGGCGGAAACCGCATTTGTGTTCCGCTCGTGGCCGGCGGCGAATTGCTCGGCATCATGACCCTGGGTGATCGCGTGAGCGGCGAGCGGTTTTCCCTCCAGGACCTCGACCTGCTGAAATCCATCGGCGACCAGATCGCGGCGAACCTGCTGAACATCCAGCTTTCGCAGCGCCTGTCCCAGGCCAAACAACTCGAAGCGTTCCAGGCGATGTCGGCGTTCTTTGTTCACGACCTGAAAAATACCGCCTCCACGCTGTCCTTGATGCTGCAGAACCTGCCGATTTATTTCAACGACCCGCAATTCCGCGAAGACGCGCTGCGCGGCATTTCGAAGACGGTCAATCACATCAACGAACTCATCAAGCGCCTCAGTCTGTTGCGCCAGGAAATTTCCATCCAGCCCGTCGAGGCGGATTTGAACATCTCAGTGAACGAAGCCCTCAAGTGCCTGGAAGCCGCGCCGTCGGTCGAATTGGTGAAGGAATTCAGTTCGCTGCCCAAAGTCCGGCTCGACCCGGCGCAAATTCAAAACGTAGTCGTCAATCTCGTGCTCAACGCGAAAGACGCGATCAACGGGCGTGGACGCATTCGCGTCGAGACCGCCCAGCAGAACGGCTGGGTGGTGCTCACCGTCACGGACAGCGGTTGCGGCATGAATCCCGAGTTTATGCAGCGTTCGCTGTTCCGGCCTTTTCAGACCACCAAAAAACAAGGCATTGGCATTGGAATGTTTCAGTGCAAAATGATTGTCGAAGCGCACCATGGCAAAATCGAAGTGCAAAGTGAATTGAACAAAGGCACGACATTTCGCATTTTGCTGCCCACTCCGGTTAAAAACTAAATGAAACCACGATTGCTGATTGTCGACGACGACGAGGAAATCCGTACCCAGATGAAGTGGGGCCTCGCGCAGGATTACGAAATTTTCCTGGCCGAAGATCGCCCCTCGGCGCTGGAACAGCTCTCCGAGCACCGTCCGCAGGTGGTCCTGCTCGATTTGGGACTGCCGCCGCGCCCGGCTGAGCCGGTCGAGGGACTGGCGGCGCTGTCGGAAATTCTCAACCGCGACAGCCTGGCAAAAGTGATCATCATCAGCGGCCAGGGCGAGAAGGCCAATGCCCTGCAAGCCATTGGAGCCGGCGCCTACGATTTCCTGCCCAAACCGGTTGACCTCGAAGTGTTGAAGCTCCTGCTGAAGCGGGCCTTCCACGTGGCGTCGTTGGAGCGGGAATACCGCGAGATGCAGCAGCTTCAGGGAGACACCTTTGAAGGCATGCTGGGCACCAGCCCGCAGATGCAACAGGTTTTCAATTCCATCCGCAAAGTGGCCACCTCGGATGCGCCGGTGTTGGTGCTCGGCGAAAGCGGCACCGGCAAAGAAATGGTGGCGCAGGCGATTCATCAACGCAGTCCGCGAAAAGACGGGCCGTTCGTGGCCATCAATTGCAGCGCCATTCCCGAGGCCTTGCTCGAAAGCGAATTGTTCGGCCATGAAAAGGGCTCGTTCACGGGCGCTCATGTCCAGCGCAAGGGCCGCGTCGAGACCGCCAGCGGAGGCACGCTTTTTCTCGACGAAATCGGGGAATTGCCTGCGCTGTTGCAAGTGAAGTTGCTGCGTTTTTTGCAGGAGCAATGCATTGAACGCGTCGGCGGCCGGCAGCCCATTCCCGTGGACACCCGGGTGGTGGCCGCCACCAATGTGGATTTGAAAAAAGCCATTGTGGAAAATCGCTTTCGGGAAGATTTGTTTTACCGGCTCGCCGTGGTGGTCATCAATCTCCCGCCGTTGCGCGAGCGCGAAGCCGATGTCCGGATGCTGGCGCAGGAATTCCTGAGGCGCTCGGCGGCAAAAATCGGAAAGAACGGCTTAACCTTCGACCACGAAGCCCTGCGCGCCTTGAAGGACCACGCCTGGCCGGGGAACGTTCGCGAACTGGATAATCGCGTAAAGCGCGCCGTGATCATGGCCGATGGCAAACGATTAACCGCCGAAGATTTGGAGCTGACCGGAGCCTCCGATCGGCCGAATGCGTCGAACTTGAAAGAGGCGCGGGAAGCGGTCGAGCGTGAAATGATCCAGAAAGCCTTGCGCAAACACGGAGGCAAGATCGCTCCGGCCGCTTTGGATTTGGGTATCAGCCGCCCCACGCTCTACGAATTGATGGATAAACTGGGATTGAAACGCGAGTAAGCTATATCTCAACGACTTGCGTCGCGAAACAGGCTTTCAAAAACGCCAAAAACGCGGGAATCCGCCGAACGCTTTACACTCTTGGAATCGGCGCTCTGTGAAAGATGCAAGCTTCTAATCGGTAGTTGGTTACGCGTATTCCATAGATTGAATCCAAGGAAGAAACACGCGAATCCGTTGGAAAAGCTTACAGTTTGAGGGGATTCCGCGTTGCGTAAAAATACTCAATTGAATATCGTAAAGTGTTTATCAACAGCAAGTTGCAATATTTTTTGGCAGGCTATCATCAATTCTTGTTCACGTTGGCGCAATTCCTGCAAAGGCGTAACCCGGAAATAATAATTTAGGAATACAGGGCTTGGCATATATGAAATTAAAGATTCGATCGCTGGCGGGAGTCTCGGCCGTGGTATTAGCGGGCGCTTTGTCGGCGTCGGCGGACACCGTCACTTACAATTTTGGCTCCGTCTCCAGTGGCGGCACACCGGCTGGCACTCCGCCCTGGGTGCAGGCGACCTTCACTGACGCGGGCATGCCCGCCGACACCGTTCAGCTCACGCTGAGCGGCGGAAATCTGGTGGGCAGTGAGTTTGTCAGCGGTTGGTATTTTAATCTCAATTCGTCGCTGAACGCGGCGGCTCTGACCTTCACCGCAACGGGCTCGACCGGCACCTTTACGATTCCAACGGTTCAAACGGGAACGGACGGTTTCAAAGCCGGTCCGGACGGGAAATTCGACGTGCTGCTCGGGTTTTCCACATCGGGGGACAGCTCCTCGCGCTTCATGAACGGCGACTCGCTGACCTTCGATATCTCAGGAATCACCGGCCTGACGGCGAATGATTTCGACTCGCTGAGCACCTGCGCTGGCGGCAGCGGCCTCTATGCTTCCGCAGTGCACATTCAATCAATTGACGGCGGCGACAGCGCGTGGGTGAATCCGACCAGCACGCTGGTGCAGAATGAGAGCGTGGACCGGCAGGTGCCGGACCATTCAACCACCGTCGCGCTCTTGGGAGCGTCACTGCTCGTCATCGAAGGCATGCGCCGAAAAATGCGGAGACAGACTGCTTAAGATCCGCGCGTTTTCTGGAATTTTCATGCGAAGCCCCCTGGTCCAACCAGGGGGTTTTTGCTTTTTACGGGCTGATTTTCTAAATCATGTTCGCGCATTTGGGCATCTGCCGGGCTTAAATCAGAACTTTGGATACTTATCGGGCACGCACAGCGTCTATCACTTGCCCGATTTGAGGTTTTCAAAGGCGCGCTGAGTTGAAACATAAAAAGAATATGAAAATTTTTTCGGTTGTTTTGGCAATGGCCGGGGCGCTGGTCAGCGCGGCCTATTCTCAAATTCCCGTGACGGTTTCCGTGGACATTTCATCGCCAGGCTTTTCAATTCCAGATGATTTTATCGGATTAAGTTTCGAGACGAGGCGCGTGGATTTCAACACTGACGGCGTGGTGGGTTATTTTTTTGATTCCACCAACACCCAGGCGGTCACGCTTTTTCGCCAACTCGGGGTGAAATCGCTTCGCGTGGGCGGCGGGTCCGTGGACGACTCCCGGGTTCCCATTCCCACCTCAAAGGATATTGATGCCTTGTTTCGTTTCGCCAGGGCGGCCGGTGTCAAAGTGATCTATTCCCTTCGGCTGACCGACGGCAATGCCGAACAGAATGCTTCGATCGCAAAATATATCTGGGATAACTACCGCGACTCTTTGGATTGTTTTACGATCGGAAATGAGCCAAAGCAATATTCAGCCTTCAGCAAACAGTGGAAGATCATGGCCGAGGCGATCGTGAAGGCGGTTCCGGAAGCAAAATTCTGCGGTCCGGCTCCCGTTTCCTCAATGGACGGGGGAGCGGAGCAGATCCGTAATTTTGCCAGGGATTTTGGAAAAACCGGGCTGCTTAAATTCGTCACGGCTCACGATTATCCCGGCGGGAATTCCGTGAGAAATGCCACGGATGGAAACAGCGGGCGCGATCAAATGCTGTCCGAAGCCTGGCTGGACCACTACCAGGTTTTTTACGAGCAATTTGTCCCCGCGGTATCGGCCCTGGGCCTTAAATACAAATTTGACGAAGGAAGCAGCTTTTACAAAGGCGGCGCCAAAGATGCGAGCGACACTTTTGCCGCTTCGCTCTGGTGCCTGGACTTCATGCATTGGTGGGCCGCCCACGGTTGCTCCGGAATAAATTTCCACAATAATCGCTGGCCCATGTACAACATTACTATTTGCAAAGACTCAGCGGAAAATTACCAGAGCCGCCCTCAAGGATACGGGATCAAGGCGTTTGACGTCGGCGGACACGGCAAGGTTGTGCCGGTCGCCGTTTCCAGAAACGGCCTGAGAGCTTACGGAGTGATGGATTCCAGCAACCTGTATCTGACCATTATAAATAAAGAGCATGGTGAATACGGACGCGACGCGGAAATCACGGTCAAAGGAATTGCGGTTAACGGTGCCATCGGGATTATGTCTTTAAAAGCTCCCAATAATGATGTTTCGGCCACCGCGGGAATTACCTTGGGAGAGGCGGCTATCAACAACGCCGGCGAATGGCAGGGCAAATGGAGCACCCTGCAATCTTCCGGCGACGGTCACCTGACCATCCCTGTTCCTGCCGCCTCGGCGGTAATCGCCAGGATTCGATTGCCGGCAAAGGAATAGAAATATCCATTCCGCGCGTCGTGTATTTTCCGATCAATCTGGAAACAGGCGCACCATCATGACGCCGTGACGCGGGACTTCGGTTTGGAATTCCTGGTTAAATGTTCCGAGATTTTTTTGCCGCCACAAATCGCGAACGCGTTGTTTGCCGGTGATGCCCAGTTCGGTCCAGGAGACGGTCAGCTTCGCCGGCTGTCCGGCGAGGTTGAACAGTCCGACCGCCTTTGAGCCGTCTTCCAGTTCTTTCACCAGGACGAATTCATTGGTGGTGTGACGAAGGATTTTCCCCTGCCGGCCGAGCGCGTCTTGATCCACCTCGATCACTTCCGCATTGCACAGCACGTTCAACGTGAAGGCGTCCAGCTTGCTCATGTCGCCGCTGAAAATGAGCGGCGCGGCCATCAGCGACCAGAGGCTCATGTAGCTGTATTGCTCGTCGAGCGTGAGCGTCGTCCGCCGGGAGCTTTTGCCGCGGTCGGCGCCGATCCAGCCGATGAGCAGGTAATCGGGATCGTTCCAAGCGCCGGGCCGGGCAAATTGCCAGTGCTGGGCGTTGCTGAAGGCGATGCTGTAAAACCCGGGCAATTCCGTATCACGCTCATTGCCCAAATCTCCCGTCGTCCGCCAGCAGTTGCCCACGTCGCCGCCCCATTTCCACACGTCGTCCATGCCGTACTGGCAGAGGTTAAAAACAATATCGCGGTCCATTTTCGCTAGTTCACGCCACATGAGGTCGTAAGGGAATTTGTAGCCGTCCAAACCTTTGGCCGCCTGCGCGGAAACGCCGTTCGTCAGACGCGGGTCGCCGCTGCGAAAAATCTGGCCGTAGCTGCACCAGTCGTATTTCAAAAAATCAAAACCCCAGCCGGCAAACGTCCGGGCATCCTGCGCCTCATGCTGCCAGCTGCCTTCAAAACCCGCGCAGGTCTTGGGGCCGGGCGAGGTGTAAATGCCCGCCTTGAGTCCCTTCGCATGGATATAGTCCACCATCCCCTTGATGTCGGGAAAACGCTTGTTCGGCAGCAGTTGTCCGTTGGCGTCGCGGGCAGGCCCGCCGACTTCAGGGTTTTTCGAGCCGGGTTGCACCGCCCAGCAATCATCAATATTGACGTATTGATAGCCGTAATCCGCCATGCCGGAGGAAATCATCTGGTCGGCGGCGGTGCGCATCGCCGCCTCGGTGACCTGGCGATAATAGATATACCAGCTGTTCCAACCCGTCGGTGGGGTGAGGGCGAGCTGTGGGCCGGCGATGATGCGAAACTCGCGTTTCGCCGTGCCGCGCGCGTTCTGCGCGATGAGGGTGACGCGGTGAGTGCCGGCGGTGGAAATTCTC
>Ga0207664_10000673_pt1 | contig 23477 bp, 26 predicted proteins | sample LARL83metaG_FD_184349 | JGI IMG/M metagenome (GOLD analysis project Ga0207664, IMG submission 184349) | Corn, switchgrass and miscanthus rhizosphere microbial communities from Kellogg Biological Station, Michigan, USA - LAR L8-3 metaG... | ecosystem: Host-associated > Plants > Roots >... | reverse complement strand
GTTCCTCGGTCGGCTCGAGGCCGCTCTCGGCCATCGCCTCGGCCGCGGCCGCCAACCCGAACTGCACGTACCGGTCCGACCGCCGGCAGTCCTTTGCGGACAGACCGGCCTCGGCCGGGTCGAAGTCGCATTCCGCGGCCACCCGCGACCGGAAGGTCGACGCGTCGAACAGGCTGATCCGCCTGGTCGCCGTGCGGCCGTCGGACAGCAGGGTCCAGAACGCCTTGCGGGTCACACCGCCCGGGGCGACCACCCCGATGCCGGTGACGACCGTCCGGCGTAACGGGCGGTCGTTCATGATTGCCTCGCGGTGAACTCGGCGGCTTCCCTGGCCGTCTCGGTGTCCACGTGGCCAAGTTCCGGGCGCGGCGCGAGCGGACCGAGTTGGAACACGGCCCGCACCTGCTCGGTGCCCATGTTGCGCAGCCGGTGCCGCACGTTGATCGGCACGAGCACACCCTCGTCCGCCCGCACCAGAACGGGCTCGCCGTCCAGGTCGACGGTGAGGGTTCCCGAGATCACGTAGAGGAACTCCTCGCTGTACGGGTGGTAGTGCTCGGCGATGCTCTCGCCCGGCTCGACCACGGCGACGCCCATGAACCCGGAGGTGCAGCCGCAGGTCGCCGGGCCGAGCACGACCCGGATCTCCGCGCCACGACGGCGATTCGGTTCCATGTCGCGCCAGGCAACGGTCTTGTGTGTGGTGGTCATCGCTTCAGTTCTCCTGTGATGGGGCGCCGTGATCGTCGTCAGCGCGCGGTGACGGACGGACGCGCGGCGGCCTCGATCTTCTGCTTGATCACGTTGAGCTGGATCGGCGAGTTGTGGTTGAGGCGGTCGGCCATCTGCTGGTCGTTCACCGGCGCCGTCGGCTTCATGCGGAAGTCCTGGATCCACGTCATGCGGACGCTGCCGTCGGCCTCGGTGGAGTAGATCCAGTGGATCAGCATGTACTCGAACGGGCCGGTCTCCACGCGGTGCGCGTGCACCTCACGGTTGGCCACGTCGACCTTGCGCTGGCTGACCCAGCTCCACTCGATGCCGTTCTCGTCGGCGTGCATGGTCAGCCGGAACGTCACAGTGTCCGCAGTGGACTCCAGGATCTCCGCCGACTTGTACTCGGTGAACAGGTTCGTCCAGTTCGCCACGTCGTTGGTCATGTCCCAGACGAACTGGAACGGCGCGTCGATGACGATGCTGTTCTCGGTGTGCCCGGCCATCACGCGCCGCCCTCCAGCGCGGTCACGACGAAGCCGGTCAGCTCGGGCAGCGTCATCTCCAGCGACTCGTCCGGGATGCGGATCCCGAACTTCGTCTGCACCACGGCCTGGAGCTCCATCGCGGCCAGCGAGTCGAGGCCGAGTTCGGCCAGGGAGTCATCGCCCGCCGTGGCCAGCGCGTCGGCGCCGACACCGGCCGCGCGAACCAGAATGTCCTCCAGCTCACCGCGCAGCGCGGTGGGGTCGATCCGTTGGGTCGTCACTTCTCGCTCTCCTTTGAGTGCATTCCTGGCGTCCAGTCGTAGAACAACGTGGCCTGCGCGTCCTCCGGGCCCCGCCACGTCGGCAGGTACGGCGAGATGTACCGCGACAACTCGCCGCTGACCCGCTGGAACTCCGGGTGCGCCTTCGCCCGCGCCACGGCGTCCGCGCCCGGCGCGTCGGTCTCCAGCAGGTGCACGTACAGGTCGCCCAGCCGGTACAGCGAACGCCGTCGCACGCCGGCGATGCCGGGCAGCTCGGTGCGGTCGGACTCGGCGAAAACGGCGGCGACCTCGTCCTGCGCGTCCGGCAGGATCTTGGCGATAATCAGTGATCGGTTCATGGGACGCTCCCCGGTGGCTGTCATCTCTTGTCGTGCCATTGGAGAATTTCGCACTTTCCGAGTCCCAGCGTCGTGAGCCACTCGTCCCCGCTCACGTAGGAAGATGTGGCCTCACGAGGTAAAACGTCCTCGGGACGCAACCGGGCCGCCGGCAGGATGACTGCCGACGGCCCGTCTGTGCTCGGTTGGCTCAGGCCACGATCGCGCTGAGCAGTTTGATCTGGTCGATATCGTTGCTACACGGCACGAGAATCAGTTCGTCGCAACCGGCTTCGGCGAACGCGGCGACCGTGGCGGCCACGCCATCCGCACCGACGGCCGCGTTGTCCAGCACCATCTGGGCGTACGGCGGCGCGAAGCCGTAGTAGTCCCGCAGGTGCTCGCCGGCCACGTGCTCGGCGTCGTCGCCGAGCGCGAAATAGGCCAACGCCAACGTCTTCGGCGTTCCCGGCCGCCCGGCTCGCTGCCAGGCCGCCCGTACCGCGGCCACACCGCCGCGGAACATGCCAGGCCCGCCGCTGCCGGAGATCCAACCGTCCCCGTAGGCCGCGACCCGGGCGATCGCGCCGGGGGAGTGGCCACCGAGGATGACCTCCGGGGCCGGCGCCTGTGCCAGCCGCGGCCCGATACCACCGGCGAAACCACGCCGGTCGCCGGCCCAGATCCGCCGCATCTCGGCCAGTTGCTCGTCCATCCGCCGACCACGGCCGGCCATGGCGACGCCGCTGGCCCGGAAGTCGTCCGGCCGCACGCCGACCGCCATGCCGAGCGTCAACCGCCCGTCGGACAGGCGATCCACGGTGGCCGCCTGCTTGGCCAGCAACGCCGTGTTGCTGCGCAGCGGCGCGATCATGATCGCGGTGGTCAGCCTGATCCGCTCGGTCACGGCGGCCGCCGCGGCCAGCGTGGTCAGGCACTCGTAGTTGTCGTAGACGACGCGGTCGAGCGTGGCGAGCGACGCGAAACCCGCCCGCTCGCCCTCGACCGCCCAGTCGATCAGGTCCCTGCCCCTGGTGCCCGGCACCGAAGCGGGCAGACCGAGCCCGATCTTCATGCTCACTGGACGGATTCCAGCGGCATGTCGTGCCGGCGGTTGAGCACGCACTCCAGTGCGGCGTCACGGAAGAACGCCCGCGCGCCCTCCGGCGACATCATGTCGCGCGGCACGCTCAGGTGCTCCTCGAGTTGCCGCTCGAACGCCTGCACCTCCGGCTGGCGGCTCATGTGCGCGGCCACCATCGGCAGCGGGCCTTCGACCTCGATGACCCGCACGGCCATCTGCTTGCCGACGAAGGCCATCGTGCCCAGCAGCCGGCCGATCACGGTGCCGTTGCCGTCGGTGACGTCGAAACGGGGCCGGCCGCTCTCCCGGAACAGCTCCTTCACGGTTTCCTCGCTGCCCGCCTTCAGCGGGTAGAACAGGGCATGCCATTGGGACATGTCGTTCTCCTCCTTTGATTACTGACTGGCGGTGACGCCACCGTCGACATACAGGATCTGGCCGGTGATGAAGCGGGCCAGCGGTGACACCAGGTACAACACCGCGCTGGCCACCTCGTCGGCCTCGGCGAACCGGCCCAGCGGAATGCGGTTGCGCACCATTTTCAGGAAGTTGTCGTTGCGCGTCGCCTCGGACACGAATTCCGTGCGCACGAAACCGGGCGCGACCGCGTTCACAGTGATCTGGTGCTGGCCCCATTCGGTGGCCAACTGCTTGACCATCAGGTCGAGCCCGGCCTTGCTGGCGCCGTACGCGGAGAAGCCCTGCCGGCCACCGGTCGCGCCGCGCACCGACGACAGGTGCACGATCCGGCCCGGCTGCCCGGCCTCGATCAACCGTCGCCCGAACTCCTGGGACAGCACGAAGGCCGCCGTCAGGTTCGTGTCCACGATCTCGCGGAACTCGTTGACCGGAAAGCGTTCCGCCGGGACCGTGGCCAGCTTGCTGGCACAGTTGATCAGTATGTCGATCCCGTCGAACTCCACGGCCACCTCGGCGACGAGCGTGCGGACACTGTCCTCGGACGCCAGGTCGACGAAGGTACCGACGGCCGTCGTACCGCGCTCGCGCAGCTGTCCGGCCAGTTCGACGGCCTTGTCCTCGGACCGGCCCGCGATCACGATCGTCGCGCCCTGCTCCGCGAGCTGCGTGCAGACCGCCGTGCCGATGCCGCCGTAACCGCCGACCACCAACACGCGCTGCCCGTCCAGCAGGCCCATCAGTTACCCCCCAACTTGAACAACGCACGTGCTGTACCGGCCGTGATCAGCGCTTTCTGCTCGTCGGTGACGTCCAGGCCGGCGACCATGTCCAGCGTCGTGTGCAGCGGCGCCGTCAACGGCGGCGAGTCCGTGCCGAACAACAGGTGCGCAGGCCCGAACACCTCGGCCGCGGCCGCCAGCGCGATCCGGCTCGGTGTCGCCGTGTCGACATAGAGCTTCGACAAATTCGCGCTGATCGGCTTTTGTGGTGTGCCGGGCTTGGGTGGCCCACTGTTGGGCGGCCCACCGGCCCGCTGCTGCGCCAGGTCCAGCTTCTCCCGCAACAGCGGCAGCGAACCGCCCGCGTTCGCCACGATCAGCTTCAGCGTGGGGAACCTGTCCAGCCAGCCCGCGAACAGGATCGACGCGACACCGCTGGTCACGTCACACGGCCGCACCACGTGCTCGATCAGCCCGAGATGCCCGTGCATCGCGGCCGCGCCGACCGGCTCGGCCGGCGGGTGCAGCAGCACCGGGACGTCGGCCTCCGCGGCCAGCGCGAAGAACTCCTCGGCCCGGGGCGAACCCAGGTACTCGCCGCGCACGCTCGTGTTCACGATCAGCCCGACGAACTCGTCCTGCGCCAGTCGTTTCGCGGCCCGCGCGAGCGAATCGTCCTCCGCGAACGGGTTCACGTAGACGTACCCGCGCAGATGGTCGGCGTGCTCCCGAACGGTCTCGGCGACCCACTCGTGGAAGCTGTCGAGCTGGTCGGCCGGCTGGGCGTAGTTGTCCAGGCCCGGCACCGGCACCATCGTGCCGGCGCCGACCGGGCTGCCCACGATCGTGAGATCGATGCCCAGCGCCGCCTTCTGCTCGATCATGCCGTCGATGTCGGCCAGGCTCGGCGGCATCGGGAAGCGCTTGAACAGCTCCGGCGATGTCACGTGCCCGTGAATGTCGATGGTCATCGATGCTCCCGGCTCACGCCCGCGGCGGGCCGAGGACCTGGCCGCCGTACGCCTGCACCGACGCGATCACCTCGCCGAAGTCCGGGAAGTCGGCCGGGTTGAACTCCGGGACCTCCAGCCGTTCGGCCGGCTTGCCCGTGTCGAAGAACCAACCGTCGAACCCGCCCGGCGTGCCCATGACCAGCCAGCGCGCGGTCGGCGACTCGACCTTGTAGGAGTGCGGGATGTTGCGCGGCGCGAACACCGTGCTGCCGACGTTCGGCCGGAACATCTCGTCGCCCACCTCGATGCTCAGCTCGCCGTCGAGCACGTAGAACAGCTCGTCCTCGCGGCTGTGCACGTGGATCGGCGACGCGTAGCCGAGGTTGGAGGTCTGCTCGGCCAGCCAGAACTGGTTGGCGGTGTCCGCGCTCGTGGCCCGGAACTGCATCAACGCACCCATGTGCCAGATCGCCCGACCGTCGGCGGGCGTGGCCAGGTACGGCTTCATGTCCGACATGCGCTCTCCTCGCGGTTTTCGGATCGTCAAGGCCGAGCTTCGCAACTGAGCAATCCCGAAGACATGGGTTGACCGTCCCGACCTGCGGGGAACACGTCCGGCATCTTCGAGGGTGCCGAACTCACGACCGGGGGATCACCGGCGGCGAGAGTTCACGGTGGATCAACTACCCGCGAACACGGAGGTGACGATGTCCGTTCAGGACAACATCGATCTGGTCCGGACCATCACCGAGAAGGGCCTCAACCACGGCGACGTGAGCTTCGTCGACGACGTCTTCTCACCGGATTACGTCGTCCACACCCGGGGTCTCGACCTGCCGACCGGCCCGGCCGCGTTCAAGGCCGCCGTCGCGTTCTGGCGAGAGTCCTTTCCGGACTTCCACACAACGGTGGAACACATGATCGGCGATGGCGAATATGTGGTCAGCCGGTTCACCACCACCGGTACCCACACGGGCAAGCTCGGCCAGATGCCCCCCACCGGCAAGCAGTTCGAGGTCAGCGGCGTCGACATGCACCGCGTCGTCGACGGCAAGGTCGTCGAGTCGTGGATCAGCGACGACATGCCCCGCATCCTCATGGACATCGGCGCCGTCCGCCCCGGCCATTAGTTCTCGGAGGTTCGAATGGGTATCCAGCGAATCGGGTTCCTCGGCTTGGGTGCGATGGGCTCGGGCATGGCCGGCCGGCTGGCGCAGGCCGGGTTCGAGGTGTCGGTGTACAACCGGACAGTGGCCAAGGCGGCGCCGCTCGCGGAGTTCGGCGTCCGGGTGGCGGACAGTCCGGCGCTGGCCGCCCAGGGCGTCGACGTGCTCGTGCTCAGCCTGGCATCGTCGGCCGCCGTCGAGTCGGTGCTGTTCGGTCCGGACGGCGCGTTGACCACTGCGGGATCGGGCACCCTGATCGCCGACACGAGCACGGTGTCCCCCGACGCGGCCCGCTACCTGGCGACTCTCATTTCGGACGCGGGTCACCGGGCCTTGGACGCGTGCGTGCTGGGCAACGCGCAACACGCGGCGTCAGGCGAACTACGGTTCATGATCGGCGGCTTACACACGGACGTTCTGGCATTGCAGCCGGTGCTGGACGTCCTGGCCAAGGACGTCGTGCATGTCGGCGACCACGGCATGGGTGCGACGGCCAAGGTAGCGATGAACCTGCTGATGGGCGTGCAGCTACAGGCGTTCGCCGAAGCGATCGTGTTCGGAGAACGAGCCGGCCTGAACCGGGCCGACCTGATCCGAATGATCACGGCGAGCGGCTACAGCTCCCCGATGATGAAGTTCAAGGGCGGCGTGATGGCGCGCCGGTCGTTCGAGCGCGCTGATTTCCGGTTGTCCCTGATGCGCAAGGACATGTTGTTGGCACTGGCCGAGGGCCAACGCCACGGCGTGCCAATGCCTGCGACGTCGGCGAGCTACGACGTGCTGACGGCGGCGGTGAACGCGGGCCTGGGCGAACTGGACTGCGCCGCGATTCTGGCCGAGGTGGAACGGTCGTCGGGCGTGACCGACCAGCCATGGCCAGGCACGTCGGAGTAACCCCACCACTCCGATGAGCTGTCCCGCCGTCTACCCCCCGAGGCGGCGGGACAGCAGCCCGTGGTCGACCGGAGTCCTCGCGCCTGTCACGCTTGCCGCTTTGTTACGCTCGCCCGACGTCATCGTTGCCACGCGTAGCGTCACGGCTGTGCCCATCACCACGGCCGCCGACAGTTGCGGACGGCGGCCGACAGTTGCCGGCGCGACGACAACGATGCCGTCCTGAGCAATAGTTCGCCGACCCGCGGGGAGTTCGGATGGATCCGCGTATACCGTCGCTGTCCGGCCAGCCGCCGGCCCCCACGGTAGACATCTCGATCCCCAACGCGGCAAGAATCTACGACTACATGCTAGGCGGCTGCCACAACTTCGCAATAGACCGCGAAACGGCCGAAAAGGCAATGGCCGCCGGCCGCGTGAGCCCATTACCGGCACGCGCAAACAGATCCTTCCTAAGACGAGCCGTACAATTCATGATCGACGCCGGAATAGACCAATTCCTAGACCTGGGATCCGGCATCCCCACAGTCGGGAACGTCCACGAAATAGCACAAGAAGCCAACCCGGACGCACACGTAGTCTACGTAGACAACGAACCGATAGCCGCAGCCCACGCAAGGCAGCTGCTGGCCGGAAATCCCGGCGCAACAATAGTAGCCGCCGACCTACGCGACACAGAAGCTGTGCTAAATGCCCCAGAAACCCGCCGCCTGATAGATTTCGACCGCCCGGTGGGAATTCTGCTGGTAGCCGTATTCCATTTCATCCCAGATTCAGACAATCCCGCCGAAATCGTCGAATCATACCTCAAAACGACGCAAGCAGGCGGTTTCCTAGCATTGTCCCACTACACCGAGGACGGCTACACCCCCGAAAAACGCGCCCGAGCCGCAGCCGGCCGTGCGGCATACGGGACGCAGGTGGTCGGCCGCGGCCGCACCGAACTCCTGGCTTTGATGCCAGGGCTGGACCTGGTGGCACCGGGCATCGTGTACACACCGGAGTGGCGGCCGGAAGACCAGGAACCAGCCGTCCCCAACCCAGCCGAGGCCGAAATCTACGCGGCAGTCGCGCGAATTCCGCACCGCTGACGAAGGCCCCGGATGGCGCGGCCGGGACCTCGCCGACACCTCTTCCGACGCGCTGCCACAATCCCGCGATCCCGGTGGTCCCAGGATCCGGCATCGCCCCGATCCGGCATCGCCGCGATCCCTGCGGTAGTCCCGCGATCCAGGCGCCTCGCGATCGTCGCGAGACCTCCGCGGCATCCATCCGCAGTCCCCAGCCCACTCCGCCACTCGGGCCGCGGATCGGCCGCTCGCCCCGAACCGGCGCGATCCGGATCGGCCGCTCGCCGCGGTTCGGCGGCCCGCCCCGGATCGCGCCCGGTTCGGCCTGCCTTCCCGTTCATCTCGCCCGCCTACCCGGTCACCCTTCCTTCTCCGTCGCCTCGACTGAGCGGTGAGGACGCTCCGTCGTGGGCCTCTTGCCGAGTGTTCCGGGTCGCCGGGCCGGGCCGTTTTCTCCGGCTAACGAACGGGAGGCCCGGTTTTCGCCCGGTTCTGGAGATGATCACCTGATCGAGTGATCATCGCCTGGAACTGCGCGGAGAGCCTAGCTGGCTAGCCTCAGCAAATCGTCTACTGACCATTGGTCGTTGGCGTGTCGTCCGTAGTGGGCGGCGACCAACTGTCCCTCCGGGTTGATCAGGAAGTCGGCTGGTAGGCCTAGGGCACCGTCTCCCTTGGGGGACGGTCGTCCGCCTGCTCGTAGTCCCCGTGCCACCGCTGCCCACGCCGCCGGACGCAACGGCGTCGTGAACGCGCTCGGATGCAGCACCGCCTTCGGGGACTGTTCGACTCCGAACTCTCGGTACAGCTCGCGCGCCGGATCCGCGACCGCCGCGAACGGCAATGCGCCCTGGTGCGGCCGCATCGCCTCGGGGCTCGAGTGGAAGATCGCGATCTCGAGGATGCCGGCCGCCACCAACTCGGCATGGCGTACGGCCAGTTTGTGCAGGTGCACGTTGCAGATCGGGCATCCCGCGAACCGGCGGAACTGTAGGTGGGTCAGGCCGTTCGGGGCGGGTAGGGCGATGCGTTCGTCGCGGATTGTGTTCAGTTCTCGTGGGGTGATCTTGTTGCCTGCGATCAGGCGCCGGGTCGTTGTGTGCATGCGTGCTCCTCAACTAGTATCGATATCATATTACATGAGATCGATACTAGTTGAGGACGGTTGCTTGGGGTGGCTTGGCTGTCGTGGGGCCAGGTCGTTCGGTTATGGATGGTCTGTGCTGAGTTGCCGTCGCTGTTGTTCAAGGGCCGAGTAGCGCGTGGGCCAGGCCTGCCAGTGCTGTCTTGATTTGGGGCGGGGTTAGGTTGCGTGTTCGGCGTTGGTACTCGTAGACGTCGGGGTTGATCGGCGCCAGGAGGATGTCGATCATCGCGTCGTCTTCTTTGTCGGGTAGTAGTGCTCGTACGTGTACGCGCCAGAATCCGTATGCGCCGACGGCGAATCGTTCCTCTGCGGTTTCGGCGCCGAGCATGAGGTGGACGTGCTGTTCCAGCAGGTCGACCATGGCGGCGTAGAACGCGGCCAGTCGGGCGCCGGGCGTGGCGCCGGGGCCGAGGGGCGGGGCGCCGCTCATGAGCTGCTCTTGGAGGGCGCGCTCGTGCTCGTCCAGGAGGGCCATCGCGATGGACGGGATGTCGGGGTAGCGGCGGTACAGCGTCCCCCGGCCGACTCCCGCGGCGGCGGCGATGTCTCCCATGGTGACGTTGCGGGCGCCCTGCCGTGCGAACAGGTCGGCGGCGGCGTCCAGCACGCGCTGCCGGTTGCGGGCGGCGTCTGATCGTTCTGCCCTTGTCACGTCTCTCATCGTAGGTGTTGCCGTCCGCAACTGGACAGCGTGTCCAGTTGCGGGTAGCCTCGTTGTTGTAAGTGGACGTGGTGTCCAGTTTGGGAGGCGTTGTGGTCGACATCATTTCTCGGGACAAGTTGAAGGCTCGGATGGATCGCGGCGAGGTTGTCGTGGTCGAGACGTTGCCTCGCAGCTACTTTGACGACGGTCACCTGCCGGGCGCGCTCCATCTCGGTAACGAGAACGTGGCCGGGATCGCACCGGGGTTACTGCCGGACAAGTCGGCGGTGATCGTGACGTACTGCGCGAGCACGACCTGCCCCAATTCGGCTCAGGCGGCGAAGGCGTTGGAGTCGGCCGGGTACACGAACGTGCTGGAGTACGTGGAGGGTAAGGCCGATTGGGTTGGGGCTGGGTTGCCATTGGAACTGGGTTAGCGGTTTCCGAATCCTTGGGTTCCTGCTTCGCTCCGATCTCCTCATTGTCGTAACGGGAGCTCCGGATCGGAACGGAGCAGGAAAGACTGAACGACCCGTCTCCGCTCTGCTGGGGCTGATCCCGATCCAGCTTCTACCGGCCTGGTCTTGTTGGGGCCTCCTTGCGCTGAGCCTCTTGCTCTGCTGGTCGGCGGTTGGGTGGTCGGTGTCGCTATGTGGTCCGTTCTCCTTCGTTTCCCTTCGTTCTCCGTTCGCTCCCCTTCATTTCCCCCTTCGTTTCCTTATGTGAGGGTGGCGTTTACTGCTTGGGCTGTTGCCAGTAGTTGGTGGTCTGCTTTTCTGGGGGCTTCTAGTGATATTCCCACTGGCCAGCCTTGTTCTGTTCTGCCAGCTGGGAGGCTGATGGATGGCAGGCCGGCTACTGAGCCTGGGCTGGTGTTACGTACTGAGGTCTGGAATAGGTCTACTTCGCGGCCGTTGTGGATTGTTGTGAGGCCGTCGTTTCTTGGGCGTGGTGGCATGGGGACTGTGGGGTAGATTAGTGCGGTTATGTTGTTGCTTTGGAATGTGTTGGCGAAGGTTGCCTGTAGTTGCGCCCTTAGCTCTAGGCATTCCTGGTAGCGTGTTGCTGTTGTTGGTTCGGCCAGGATGTTTTCTACCATGTCTTTGACGTCTGGTGAGCTGATTTCGGCTGCTACGTCTGCGAGGGTCATGGTTTTGTGTGGGGGTGGTAGTGTGGCCAGGTATTTCGGTAGGGTGTTTGCTAGTTCGTAGCGGACTATGGGGAAGCCGCATTCTGCGTCTAGGTCGTGGGCGTTGGCTACTTGTACTTCGATCAGGTCTGCGCCTGCGTTGGCTAGTTTGTTCAACGCTTCTTCTGTTATCTTTGCTACTGCTGGGTCTAGGTCGGTGTAGAAACCTGCGCGGGGTATGCCCAGTCGCATTCCTTGGAGGGTTGTGGGGGTTGGGGGTTTCTCGCCGGTTACTACTTCGTTGATGAGTGTGATTTCTTCTATTGTTTCTGCTAATGCGCCTATTGTGTCTCTGGTGGGGGACAGTGGTACACAGCCCTCGTTGCCCCATCTTCCGATGGTGGGGCGGTAGCCGATGATGCCGCAGTAGCTGGCGGGGATGCGGACTGATCCGCCGGTGTCTGAGCCCAGGGCGATCGTTACCGTGCCCTCGGCTACTGCTGCTGCGCTGCCGCCGCTGGAGCCGCCGGCTGATCTTTCGGGGGCTCGTGGGTTTGTTACGGTGCCGAATCTTGCGTTGCGGTTCGTGGTGCCTAGCGCCAGTTCGTGCATGTTGGTCTTGCCTATGATGATCGCGCCGGCCTGGCGTAGGCGGGCTACTATTGGTGCGTCTTTTGTCGGTCTTGCTTCTGCTAGTGCTGGGGTTCCGGCCGTGGTGGGCATGTCGGCTGTGTTGATGTTGTCTTTTACTGCCAGTCTTACGTTGGCTAGTGGGCCTAGGCTGCCGGTTGGGTTCTCTGCTCTGGTGATGAAGGTGTTCATATGGTTAGTTCCTTCATCGCTTGTGCTAGTTGTTTTATTCCTTCGGTGATGGTTCTTTCGGTTAGGCCTGCGTAGCCGAACAGTAGGCCTGGGCGGCCTTTGGTCATGCGGTACGGTGTTAGGCCGTATACGCCTACGTCGTGTTCTGCGGCTGCTTTTACTACCTCCTCCTCTTTCGTTTTTGGTGGTAGCCATGTGACCAGGTGGAAGCCTGCGCTGATGCCGGTGGGTTCTAGTTGTGGGGCGTACTTTGCCAGTGCCGTGAGGAGTGCGTCTCGGCGGGCCTTGTAGATCGGGCGCATTTTGCGTAGGTAGCGGTCGAACTCGCCGTGGGTCAGGAAATCGGCGAAAGCTAGTTGGTCTATTACTGGGGAGCCTCGGTCGGCCAATATTTTCGCTTCTGATATGTCTTTGACCAGGTGTGTTGGTAGCAGTAGCCAGCCTAGGCGTAGGCCTGGGGCCAGTGTTTTGCTTCCTGTTCCCGCGTACACTACTCGGTCTGGGGCTAGGCCTTGCATCGCGCCTATTGGCGCCCTGTCGTATCTGTATTCTGCGTCGTAGTCGTCTTCTATTATGATGGCGTTGGTTTCGTTCGCCCAGTGTAGGAGTTGTGTTCTGCGTTCGGGGGCTAGTACCGCACCTGTAGGCCATTGGTGGGATGGGGTTACTATTATTGCGTCTGCATTGGGTAGGTTGTTTGTTTGTACGCCGTTTTCGTCTACTGGGATTCCTGCTACTCTTAGGTTGGCTGCTTCTGCCAGTGGTAGGGCGTCGTCGTGGGGGGATGGGTCTTCTATTGCCAGTGTTTTCGCGCCTCTTTTTGCTATTGTTTGGATCAGTAGGGCTGCTGCTTGGGCGTAGCCGCTGGTGATCACTATTCGGTCTGGGTGTGCTGCTGTGCCTCTTACTCGGTTCAGGTAGTCGGCTATGGCTGTTCTCAGCTCGATCGCGCCGTGACCGGTCAGGTAGTTGAAGCGTTCGGTGGGGGCTGCTGGTATTGCTCGGTTTATCGACCGTACCCATGCGCTTCTGGGGAACTGGGCCGGGTCTGCTCTGCCGTAGCGGAAGTCGATTCGGGGGCCGGGGGGTTGTGTTGGTTTGGGTGTCTCGTTGTCTTCTGGGTGTGGGTCTATTGCTACCTCGGTGTAGCCGCCTGTCTTTGCGGTTAGGTAGCCTTCCGCGGTCAGTTGTTCGTATGCCTCTACCACTACGCCGCGTGACACGCCTAGGGTTGCGGCCAGGTTGCGGGTTGGCGGCAGTGGGCTCTCGCGGCGTAGCTTGCCGGTGCGGATCTGTGTGCGGATCGTGGACTCGATCTGGCGGTGCAGCGGTTCGCGGCTGGACGGGTCCAGGGTGATCAGCAGGTCGGCCACGCGGGAATTGGTCCTTGCTTCGCCCATGGAATCGGACCTTAGCGTGAGTACCGATCGCTGGCAGGCTGAGCTCATGACACGGATTACGACAGCACTCGACAACCTCGACGGCCGCCTCATCCTGCCTGGTCAGGCCGGATACGAGGAGTCACGCTCGGTGTGGAACGCCGTCATCGACAAGCGGCCGCAGGCGGTTGTGCGTGCCGGAACCGTGCGGGACGTCGTGACCGCCGTTCGGGCGGCGCGGGATCTGGATCTCTCGATTGGCGTGCGGTGTGGTGGTCATGGGATCGCCGGCCATGCGGTGCCGGACGGCGGGATCATGCTTGACCTGCGGGATCTGGACACCGTGACTGTTGATCCGGTTCGGCGGCTCGCCTGGGTCAGTGGTGGGGCGATGTTGGGGGCGTTGGATCGCGCCACCCAGGTGTATGGCCTGGCTACCACGGCCGGCAATGTTTCGCACACTGGTGTCGGCGGGCTCACGCTCGGTGGTGGCATGGGGTGGTTGGCTCGGCAGTATGGGCTGTCCTGCGACAACGTGGTGTCGTACGAAGTTGTCACGGCGGATGGGGACATCGTGCGGGCGTCACGGGACGAGCGTCCGGAGTTGTACTGGGGGCTGCGTGGTGGCGGTGGGAACTTCGGTGTGGTTACGCGGTTCGAGTTTCGTTTGCATGAGACTGGCACTCGTGCGTTGACGGCTGAGTGGACCTATCCGTTGGAGCAGGCCGATCGCGTGTTGCGTGGCTGGCGGGATTTGGCCGAGGGCGTGTCGCGGCGGGCCACCTTTGATGCCTCGCTGCACGGTGACCAGGTCACGGTGGGGTTTGTGTGGGTCGGTGTGCCGGACGAGGGGCGTCAGTTGTTGCCGGCGTTGCGGTCGTTGGGTCGTGACGGTGCTGAGCTCGTTCGTGACGTGTCCTATGTGGATTTGCAGACTCGGGATGACAGCCCGCAGGGGCATACCTTCCGTCGCTACTGGAAGGGGCACTATCTGCCTGTTTTGTCGGACGGGGCGATTGACGCTTTGGTTGCGGCACAGTCGAGCGCTACTACTGGGCGCATGTCTGGTGCGAGCCTGCAGGCTTACGGCGGTGCTATCTCCGAGGTGCCGGACGAGGACTCCGCCTACAGCCATCGCGATACGCGGTTCGAGTATGTCGGTGCTGTGAAGTGGCGTGATGCGGCTGAGGACGAGGAGCGGATCGACGCGGTTCGCCGGCACGCCAGCAGTTTGGACGACTTCGCGCATGGCGCCTATGTCAATGTCCTCGGTGACGAGGGGCAGGCCGGTCTACGCCGGGCCTACTCGGAGTCCAAGCTGGCGAAACTGGCCGCGCTCAAGCAGGCCTACGACCCGCACAACGTCTTCCATCTCAATCACAACGTGCGGCCTCGTGCTGCCGCGTCGGTCTGAGTGTGAGCCAGGCGGCCGTCGCGAATGTCGCGGCGGCCGCTGCCAGGTAGATCGTGCGGTATGTGGTGTGGGCGATCAGGATCGCGCCTGCTCCTTGTACTAGTGGCTGCGGTGCGAACAGTGCCAGCGTCACGGCGGCGGATACGCGGCCCTGCAGCGCGTTCGGCGTCGCGCGTTGGGTCAGGTTGATCACTGCTACGAATGTCCACGGGAGTGCGAAACCGAATACGAGTGCGCTCGCCAGTGCGGTCGGTGTTGTGCCGAACGCGCGCAATACCGCGCCGAGCACACCGTTCAACAGTCCGAGGATTGCCAGTCTTCGTTCGCCGATGCGGCGGATCAGTGGGGCGCTGGTCAGGCTCGCTGCGATCGAACCGGCGCCCAACAGGCTGGTCAGCGGGCCGAGGAAGCTGGGGGAGCGGTGTAGTGCGTCGATCAGGCCGTATACGGCGGGTGTTTCCACGCCGGAGATGGCCATCGCGAGTGCGCCCGCGATCACCACGGCCCGCATCAACGGGTCCTGGCGGATGTGGGCGAATCCGGCGGTGAGTTCGGCGCGCCAGTGGCGTTCGCGGGGCTGGGGCGGCGGTTCGGTGATCCGTAGGCGGGTCAGTGCGATGGCCGCGACCACGAAGGTCGCCGCGTCGATCGCCGCGACCACACCGCCGCCGAGCAGCACGAACAGGCCGGCGCCCAGCAGTGGCGAGATCAGCTTGCCGCCCTCCTGGATGGCCAGGCGTACGCCGTTGACCGTGCGTCGCACGTCGGTCGGCAGCATCGCGGCGAACAGCGCGCTCTCGGCCGGCGTGTTGAGGTCCAGCGAGATGCCGTAGGCGACCATGACGGCGTCGACCAGCCAGACCTCGCGTCCCGAATGCACGAACAGCAGTGGCAGCACGGCAACGGAGGACGCCAGGTTCAACACCACGAGCATCGGCCGGCGCCGGAAGCGGTCGGCCACGACACCGGAGATCGGGCCGAGCACCGACGGCGCGTAGGCGCACACCGAGACGATCGCGGCCGCGCTGTTGCTGCCGGTCAGCGACTTGACCCAGATGCCGGCGACCAGGCTCAGCATGCTGTTGCCGATCAGCGACGTGCCGAGGCCGGTGAGGTAGATCCGGGCGTTGCGTCGAGCCTGCGGATCGATCGTCGTCGTCTCGGTGCGTGCCCCCATAAACGGACAATAGCCACGTGCCGGTCAGTCCGTCAACTAACTTGAGTGCGATTGGCTCAAGTCCAGTTGTCACCCGCGTTGAGCTGCAGGATCAGGGCCGCGATGTTCCACGAGTCGTCGTCGCCACGGTGGTGCCGGCCCTCCAGCGGCAGGCCGGCCAGCTCCAACGCCCGCGCCATGCCGGGGCGTTTGCGCAGGCCGTGGGCATCGGTGAAGACGGCCTTGGCGTTCGTGTGGTGCTCGCCGAACGGGTACGGGACGTCGCCCGCCTCGCACTCGCGGCGGAACTGGTGCCGGTCGTAGTCGCCCCAACTCGCCCATGGTCGTTCGCGGGACTCGTGGTCACGGACGAGCAGCGCGCACGCGTCCGCGAACGAGATGCCGGTGTCGACGTCGGCCTGGGTGAGGCTGGTCAGTTCGGTGCAGAACGGGCTCACCGTCGAGTGCGCCGGGCGGACCAGGATGCTGTGCCGGCCGATCCGCCGTCCCGCGTCGAGGTCGACGACGGTCAGGCCGATCTCGATGATCTCGTTGACCTGACCATCCGGCGGGTCGCCGGCCCAGCACGTGGCCTCGACGTCGACCACGTTGAGCAATGCGGTCATGCCCACCGGACCGGTAGCGACACCATGCCGTAGATGCCTTCGACGCCGGTCGCTTCCGGTTCACCCGCGAGGGCCAGGTCGGGCATGCGTTGCGGCAGGTAGGCCAGGGCCTCGGTGAGTTCGGCGCGGGCCAGGTTCGCGCCGAGGCAGTAGTGCGCGCCGGCACCGAATGTGAGTACGCGGTTGTCGCGTTCGGCGGTGATGTCGAAGTCGTCGCCGGCCTCGCGGTTGGCGCGTTCGGCGCAGATCGCGATGATCGTGTTCTCCGGGAACGTGACGCCGCGATACTCGATCGGTTCGAGTGAGATCCGCGCGCTGAACGGCGTGATCGGCTCCAGCCGCACGATCTCGTCGACCGCCCGTTCGGCCAGCGCGGGGCTCTCGCGCAGCTGCGCCCACTGGTCGGGGTGGGCGGCGAACAGCCGGATGCCGTGCGCCAGTTGGCTCTGCGTGGTGTCGACGCCACCGGCGAGCACGTTGAGCACGAGGTTCACGCATTCCACATGCGACAGTCGGCTGCCGTCGTCTTCCGCCGCCAGCAGCGCTCCGACCAGGTCGTCGGTCGGCTCGGCGCGGTGTCGGGCCAGGAGTTCCTCGACGTACGCGTATGCCTCGCCGATGGCCTGCTCGATCCGGGGCAGTTCGGTGGCCAGTGCCTTGATGTCGAACTGTTTCTGGATCCAGTTCGACCACTCGTGCAGGCGTGGTGCGTCCGCCTCGGGCGCGCCGAGTATCGCCGTGATCATCAGCGATGCGTACGGTTTCGCCACCGTCGCCACGAATTCGCACGACGTGGCCGAGCCGATGCCGTCGCCGATGCGCGCCAGGAAATCGCGCATCGCGGGCCGCCAGCGGTCCGCGGCCCGTGGTGTGAATGCCGGGCCGACGAGGCCGCGCAGCCGGCGGTGCACGTCACCGGACAGGTTGAGGATGTTGGCGTCGATGTGGTCGGCCAGCGGGCCGTCGGTGATGCCGAAGAACTGGGCGATCTGCCGGCCGGGGAACGCCGTGTGGCGCGAGCGCAGGAAGAACTCGCCGGCCTCGCGGTCCAGCACGACGAACCCGAGCGGCGCCCTGGCCAGCCAGCCGCGCGCCGCCACGTCGGTGAGCCGTTCGTGGTACACCGCGCCGGTGAGATCTTCGGCCAGGTAGTCGAACTCCGGCAGGTCCAGCTCGGTCACCGAGGTCATGGCACCCAGTATGTGTCGTGGCGCAACATGAAATCGGCCCGTTCGTCCGGTGTCATCGGATTTTCGGCCAGGTGCGCCAGGGTTTCGAAGTAGTCCTCGCGGGGGGCGCCCGGCGCGAACAGGATCAGCATCGACGCCGTCGCGCCGGACTCGTTGCGGAAACCGTGGACGCCGCCCTCGGGGACGAACAGGAAGTCGCCCGCGCCGGCATCGCGCCACGCCGTGCCGTCGTAGACGCTGACCGTGCCGTTCAGCACGAAGAACGACTCCGAGATCGTGCGGTGGAAGTGTGGGTCGGGACCGCCGCGGCCTTCCGTGAAGTCGTACCGGTACAGGCCGAACTCGCCCTGCGTCGTGTCGCCCGTGGCCAGGTAGGAGATCGTCACGCCGGACGGGTACACCAGCTCGGGCTTGTGGTCCGCGCGGCGCAGCGTTGCGTTGACCTCGCCGGTGTCGCCGAGGTATTTCGGTTCTGGATAGGACATATGACCGATCCTAGAGCGGATCACCGCCGGTCGCTGGGAGCGTGACGTCGATCTCCAGACCGCCGTCCGGCAGTGCCCTGCCGCGTACGTCACCGCCGTGGTTCGTGGCCACGGACCGCACGATCGACAGGCCGAGCCCGACGCCCTGCCCGTCACCGACGCGATCGCGCAGCCGACGGAACGGTTCGAACAGCGACGGCACCACGTCCGGCGGCACGACGGTGCCGCTGTTCGCGACGCGCAGCCACGCCTTGCCGTCGCGTTGCCCGGTGTTCAGGTGGATCCAGCCGCCGGGCCGGTTGTGCCGGGCCGCGTTCTGCACCAGGTTCGCGACCATCCGTTCCAGCAGGATCCGGTCGCCGTGCAGTTCGGCCGGTTGCAGTTCGGTCGTCACGTCGAGCTCGGCCAGCTCCCCGGCCGTCGACTCCACGGCGTCCTCGGCCGCGGTGGCCAGGTCGACGAACTCGGTGCCGTGAGAGCCCCGGTCGCTGCGCGCCAGCGTGAGCAGCGCGTCGATCAGCTTCTCGGCCTGGTCCACGGCGTGCCGCACCTCGACGGCCATCGCCTCCAGCGCCGCCGGGTCACGGTTGCGTTTGGCCAGTGTCACATCGATCGCGGTGCGCATCACAGTGAGCGGCGTGCGCAGTTCGTGTGACGCGTTCGCCACGAACCGGCGCTGGCTGGCGAACGCGGCGTCCAATCGGTCGAGCATGCCGTCGAACGTGTCGGCCAGTTCGGCGAGTTCGTCGCGCGGGCCGGCCAGGGCGATCCGGTCGGCGAGATTGTGCTCGGACGCGCGCCGCGCCGCATCGGTCACGGTGCGCAGCGGCCGCAGGATGCGGCCGGCGACCAGCCAGCCGACCGAACCGGCGATCACGGTCAGCACGCCGAGGCTGCTGAGCGAGAACACCAGGAACTGGCTCAGCGCCGCGTTGCCCTGCTGTTGCGCGCCGGCCACGGCGCCCGCGCTGAACGCGTCCTTGCACTTGGCCTCGAAGTTGACGTCGCCCTGGCCCCCGGACTGCTTGCAGCGCTGCAACAGCGTCTGGTCCACGTTGCTCGTCGTCTTGGCCGCGCTGGGCAGGTTGTGGTCGACGAGTACGTACGTGACGGCGATCAGCGCGCCGCCGGTCACCAGGAACAGGGCGGCGCAGGCCAGCGCGATCCTGGCCCGCACCGACCTTCGCCGGCGAGTCGTCGCCGCGGTCACGGCAGCCGGTATCCCGCGCCGACCACCGTCTCGATCAACGGTGGCGCGCCGAGCTTGCGCCGCAGCCGCGCCATGGTCACGGACACGGTGTTGCTGAACGGGTCGGCGTGCTCGTCCCAGACCTTCTCCAGCAGCTTCTCCGCGCTGACGACCGCGCCGTCCGCGGTGAGCAGTTCCTCCAGCACGCCGAGTTCCTTGCGCGTCAACGAGATCGGCCGGCCGGCCCGGCTCACGCGGCGCCGGGACCGGTCCAAGACGACGTCGGCCCGCGTCAGGATCGGTGGCAGCGCGGGGGAGCGGCGGCCCAGCGAACGCAGCCGCGCGACGAGTTCGGCGAACGCGAACGGCTTGGCCAGATAGTCGTCGGCGCCCAGGTCCAGGCCGTCCACCCGGTCCTCGACACCGGCCGCCGCCGTGAGCATCAGGATGCGGGTCGTCGCGTGGCCGGCGACCAGTTGCGCACACACCTCGTCGCCGTGCACGCGCGGCAGGTCCCGGTCGAGCACGACGACGTCGTACTCGACGAGCCCGGCCTTCTCCAGCGCGGTGGCGCCGTCGTAGGCGAGGTCCACGGCCATGCCGGCGTCCCGCAGGCCGTCGGCGATCCGATCGGCCAGCACCGTGTTGTCCTCCACCACCAGGACCCGCATGGCCTCATCGTGCCTCGTCCGCGATGACACCGACATAACACTGTAGGGCTGTTGTCATCCCGGGACGGCTATCACTGTCGCCATGAAACGGAACAGGATCGTATGGCCGGCCGTCGGCCTGGGATTGTTGGTGGCGGGGTGTGGCGCGTCGCCGAGTGCCGGCGTGCCGAGCCTCGGTGGCTCGACGGCGCACGTGGCCAGTGGCAGCCAGGCGCAGGCGCTGCACGCGGCCGCGCAGTGCATCCGGGACCACGGGGTGCCGAAATACCAGGACCCGGTGGTCGCGCCGGACGGTTCGGTCTACACCGACCAACGGTCGCTCCAGGACGCGAGCGGCGACGACCGGAACTTCTTCGACCACATCCGCACGGCGTGCGCGCCGCTGTTCCAGGCGGCGAACTTCAACCCCGCGACGGAGCCGAAGGCGACACCCGAGATGGTCGCCGCCGGTGTCCGGGCGGCCCAGTGCATGCGGGCGCACGGCATGCCGCACTTCCGTGACCCCACCGCGAACACCCAATTCACGCCGGGCCACGGATTCGGCCTCACCGCGGACGAGATACCGGCCGGCGGCAAGCTCGATCCCACATTCCAGCGGGCGGCGACGGCGTGCCGGGCCCTGCTCGACGCCGAGATCAACGCGTCCTCGCTGTCGAGCCTGAGCCATGGCTGACCGGCGTGCGGTCGTGCTGATCGCGGTCGTCGTGGTGGCGGTCGGCGCGGGCAGCGTCGTCGTGTTCGAGCGCGGCCACCCGTCTGCTCCGGCACAGTCCACTGTGGCCACCGGGAGCGCGGTGATCGTCCGTACCGACCTGGCCACGACGATCCAGGTGAACGGCACGCTCGGCTATGCCGGCTCGTATCTGGTCGCGAACCAGGCGACCGGGACGTACACGGCGCTGCCGACGCCGGGACAGGTGATCACGGCCGGGCAGCCGGTGTACGAAGTGGACGGTCGGGCGGTCGTGCTGTGGTACGGCGCGCGGCCGGTGTGGCGTGCGTTGTCGGTAGGGGTGCCGGACGGGCCGGACGTGGCGCAGCTCAAGAGGAATCTCGTCGCGCTCGGGTTCGGCGCGTTACGGATCGACGACCATTTCGACGCGGCCACGGCGGCCGTCGTACGGCGATGGCAGGCGCGGCTGGGGGTGCCGGTCACGGGGGCGGTCGGGATGGCCGACGTGGTGTACGCGCCGGGGCCGATCCGGGTGGACACGGTGTCGGCATCGCTGGGGGATCCGGCGCGGCCGGGGACCTTGCTGCACACGACCGGGACCAGTCAGATCGTGAATGTGCTGGTGCCGGTGGCGCAGGAATATTTGGCCCGGGTCGGTGACACGGTGGGTGTGGTGTTGCCGGACGGCAGCTCCACGGTGTCCGGGACGATCACGTCGGTGTCACCGGTCGCTTCTCAGCCTTCTCAGTCTGCTCAGTCCAACAACGGTCCGGCCTCGGTGAACGCCACTGTGGTGTTGGCGAATCCGGCGTCGGTCGCGTCGTTCGACCAAGCGCCGGTGACGGTGAACATCACGGACCAGTCGGTGCGTGGCGTGCTGGCGTTGCCGATCAACGCGCTCGTCGCCCTGGCTGGCGGTGGTTATGGCGTCTATGTGCTGTCCGGGCGGCGCCGCACGTTGGTCGGCGTACGGACCGGATTGTTCTCGGACACGATGGTGCAGGTCAGCGGGGTCGGATTGGCGCCAGGGATGTCGGTGGAGGTGCCGGCGTCGTGACAACACCAGTGCTGGAACTCGATGGAGTCGGCAAGCACTATCCGGGCGGGGTGTCCGCGTTGTCGGACGTGTCGTTGCGGGTGTGCGGCGGGGACATGGTGGCCGTCATCGGGCCGTCCGGGTCGGGCAAGAGCACGTTGCTGCACATCATGGGGACGTTGGACCGGCCGACGGTCGGGTCGGTGCGGGTGGCTGGGGCGGATGTGGCCGGGTTGGGAGACCGGGCGTTGTCGCGGGTGCGGGCGCGGTCGATCGGGTTCGTGTTCCAGCAGTTCTTTCTGTTGGACCACGTGAGTGCGGTCGACAATGTGGCGCACGGGTTGCTGTACCGGGGGATCGTGGCGGCCCGGCGGCGTGCCATGGCCGAGGAGGCGTTGCGGCGGGTCGGGCTGGGGCACCGTTTGGGTGCGCGGCCGGGGCAACTCTCCGGCGGAGAGCAGCAGCGGGTGGCGATCGCAAGGGCGATCGTGGCGCGCCCGGCTGTCGTGCTCGCCGACGAGCCGACCGGCAATCTCGACACCGCCAACGGCACCGCGATCCTGGGGTTGCTGGCCGATTTGAACGCGGCCGGCACCACGGTCGTGGTGATCACACACGACCAGCAAGTCGCGGCAGCGGCCGGGCGACGGGTCGAACTACGGGACGGGCGGGTCGTCGATGGGTGAGCGGTGGGGCTGGTGGGTGCGCTGGGAGTGGGCAGGCTCGGCGGCGGGGGCTGTCGGTGGTGGCGGTCGAATCGTGCGGGGCGGCGGGGTTGATGGGTGAGCACTGGGCTGGCGGGGCGTGGTGGGAGCGGGCCGGCGGCGTTGTCGATGGGGTGCGGGTCGAGGTGAGCGGATTCGTTGCGTCGGGCAGCAAGAGGGCTCGGTTGTCGATGGGCGGTCGACATCCGCGGGTTCGTTGTGTCGGGCCGTGGGAGGTTGGTGTCGATGGGTGAGCGGTTGGGGTTTCGGGATGTGCTGCGGGTCGGCAGTCTCGGGTTGCGGGCTCGGCGGGTTCGAGCAGGACTGGCCGCGCTGGGTATCGGTATCGGCATCGCCGCGATCGTTGGTGTGCTTGGGGTTTCCGCGTCCTCCGAGGCGGATCTCTTGGCGCAGCTTGGGCAGATGGGCAATCTGCTGACCGTCGGTAGTGGACAGTCGTTCAGTGGTGACGTTCAACCTTTGCCTGGTGCGGCCGTTGGTATGGTGCGGCGGATTCCGCCCGTCCGCGCTGTGTCCGCTGTCGGGCTGGTGTCGGGTGCGATTGTGCGGCGTACGGCGCTCGTCCCGTCTACCGACAACGGCGGGATGGTCGTGCTCGCCGCTGATCCGAGCCTGCCGGTCACGCTCGGGACCTCCTTGCTGTCCGGGACGTTCCTCAACCCCGCCACGGATCGGTATCCCGCCGTCGTGTTGGGGGTGGCTGCTGCTCGGTCGTTGGGGATCGCGCATGCTGGTCCCGGCGTGCAGGTGTATCTCGCGAACCACTACTTCACTGTCGTCGGGATTCTTGCGCCGGTGGCTATCGCGCCGGAGATCGACGACACCGTGATGATCGGCTTTCCGGCCGCAATCAGCCTTGGCTTTGACGGGCATCCGACTCTGCTGTACCTCCGGACCGATCCGGATCAGGTGGCTGCCGTGCAAGCCGTCCTGGCTGTCACGGCCAATCCCGCCTATCCGGAATCCGTCCAGGTCGTGCGGCCTTCCGATGCGCTCGTGGCACGGGCCGCCACGCGCGGTGCGTTCACCGGGCTGTTCTTCGGGCTTGGTGCGGTGGCTTTGCTCGTCGGTGGCGTCGGGATT
>Ga0207664_10000672_pt1 | contig 23492 bp, 19 predicted proteins | sample LARL83metaG_FD_184349 | JGI IMG/M metagenome (GOLD analysis project Ga0207664, IMG submission 184349) | Corn, switchgrass and miscanthus rhizosphere microbial communities from Kellogg Biological Station, Michigan, USA - LAR L8-3 metaG... | ecosystem: Host-associated > Plants > Roots >... | reverse complement strand
GTCGCCGATGCGGCCGGTGCGGGCGGCCTGGGTGATCGCCTCGATGGCGCGGTCGATCAGCGAATCGTCCATGACGATCTCGATCTTCACCTTGGGCAGGAAATCGACCACGTACTCGGCACCGCGATAGAGCTCGGTGTGGCCCTTTTGGCGGCCGAATCCCTTGGTTTCGGTCACCGTCATGCCCTGAAGACCGATTTCGTGCAGCGCCTCCTTCACCTCGTCGAGCTTGAAGGGCTTGATGATCGCTTCGATCTTTTTCATGGAGCGGTTTCCTTGAGACGGTCGCGGCCGGACATCGGCGCGCTGAAGCCGCGCATCCCCGACTCGGTTTCGGCTTGCTGATAGCACGGGCTGTGCCAAATCGGGACTGCTGATTTGGCCGAAAAAACCAAGCTGGACGGGGCTCTTAGGCGGTTCGGGATAGCCGTAGACTCTAAAATTTAAGCAATTGATGCTTTTTTAGGCAGAAACGTTGCCTACGGTCGGGGCAGCGTCCTTTCAGTGTCTAGTTCGGCTTCGGTGGCTCGATCAGCGCCGAGACACGATCGATGACCGGTTTCGGCGTCCGGCCGAGCTCCCGAATGAGCGCCGCCATCTCCTCGCCGGAAATCGGGCTGACCTCGTACTTTTGCGCCTTCGCCTCGGCGAGAAAGGCGGAATCCTTGAAGGTTTCCGCAAAAGCCTTGCGCAGGATCGCTACCCGATCCGCGGGCACATCCGGCGGCGCCAGATAGGGGCGGCCGAACGTCAGGCTCGAATAGAGAAAGCGAAGCGCCTGTCGTTCCTCGTCCGTCTTGGCGAGGTCGAGAACGAACGGCACGTTCGGGAAATCGGGATCGGGCTTCGCTCCGGCCTGGAGCATGATGCGGATCTTGCCCGACCGGATCTCGTCGCCACGCGCCTGCATCAGGGTTTCGGCGCTCTGGCAGGCGCCCTGGATCTCGTTGCGGTCGAGGGCGAGCAGGATCACGCCGGTATCCTTGTAGCCGTCGATGGTCTTGAACTTCATGCCGAGGAGCGCGTTGAGGGCTACCGGGAAGATGTGCATGCCGCTGCCGACCCCGGTGGTGCCGACGATGAGCTGCTTCTTGTAGAGGTCGTCGACGCTCTGGAACGCTGCATCCCGCGACGTCACGCAGAGATTCGTCTCGCTGGTCGGCGTTCCGAGCCAGTTGAATTTTTGCGAGTCGTACTTCACGCCCGCCGTGTTCATCATCGGCAGGGTGGGCGCCTCGCGCGGTACGGTGGCGATCTCGCGGCCATCCTTGGGCGCCACGTTATACATGTAGTTCGACAGGAGCAGGCCGCCGGCGCCGACCATGCTCTGGACGACGATCGTCGGTTCGCCTGGAATATGGCGTGGGAGGTGCCGCGCGATGAAGCGGGCCCACAGCGTGTATCCGCTGGAAGCGCCGGAGCTGGACAGCAATCGCAGCGTGGAGCCGCGGTAGAACTCTTCGTCGGTTGCGGCGCGTGTGTCCTTGGGGCAGGCGCCGATGGCCACGATAGCGGTCAGTCCGGCTGCGACCAGTACGCGCTTCATCGTTGGCCCCCTCGCTTCAGAAATGAACGACGCAAAAAGTACGCTTCCGAGCCGACGCCGTGTCCGCGCTCAATAGAAGCCGTAGTACCACCGCCGCAGATTCTCGTAGGTGATCGGCTCGAACTGCGGCGGATTGTCGGCGCCGCAGCAGGTCGGGAGGCATTCGATCAGCGAATCGAAGCTCGGCCCGAAGAAGACCGGAAACGAATAGCGATCGACGCCTGCCTGGTTGATCACCCGATGCTTGGTCGAGAGATAGCGGCCGTTGGTCCAGCGCAGCATGAGGTTGCCGGTGTTCACCAGGAGCGTGCCGGGAACGAGATCGACGGTACGCCAGTGCCCGGACGGCATCCGCACGGCAAGGCCCGGCACATTGGCCTGGGCGAGGAACGTCATCATGCAATTGTCGGTGTGGGGCAGCGACCCGTACTGCCCGTTGCCGATCTCGCTCTGCGGCGGATAATGCGCGAGGCGCAGATTGCAGTGCGGGATGCCGAAATAGCGGTCGAAATAATCGAGCGGCAGATCGAGCGAGGCCGCCCACAGCGGCAGGAATTTCTTGCCGAGCGCCTCGATCGCCGAGTGATACGCGAGCAGCGTTTCGCGAAACCCCGGGAGATCCCGCGGCCATGTGTTGAGGCTGCAGAACATCTTCTTGGCGATGACGTCGGGATCGTCGGGGGTGCGCTCGCGGTTGATGATGAACGACTCGTTGAGCGGCGGCAGCGACTTTTTGATCAGATACTGGTTGCCGTTCTGCTCGGGGTCCTTCATCTCGACATAGCCGGTGTTGTCGACGCGCGGAATGCGGCGCTTTTCCTCGATCGGCAGCGCGAAGAAGCGTTTCCCCGCGGCGAACATGCCGTCGCACATCTCCTGGGGAACGCCGTGGCCGGCGAGATAGAAGAAGCCGATGGTTTCGGTCACCTCGCGGAGTGCCGAGGCGATGCCGGGGATCGCGCTGCCGTCGCCCGCGAGATAGGGGCCGATGTCGATGGTCGGGATCTGCTCGGTCGAGTCGGGGTGATCCATCAAGTAGATTTCTTGCGGATCGTCGGTCGGCTTGACCATTTTCGACGCTGTGTTGGACTGAAGCATGAGCACGTCCCCCCATTCCAACCGCATCCATCGATCGGATGCAGACAGCCGGACGATCTTTGGTCCGGGCCCGAAGGAAGTCAAGGCGGCGCCGGGCGGACGGCCGTGCCCGCGGTGGCCTCCGGATCCGCCGTCAGGCCGGAGCGGCGGTGGGTGTCGGGCAACGCCGGGCAAGCGCCGGTTCCGGGACACGTTTGCCCCACCGCCGCCAGGTCCTTTCGGTTGACGTTCCATGCCCTTGCGGCTAAAGAGTCGCGCGCGCAGAATGGAGCGCGTGGCGCTTTCGAAACGACGGCGTTGTGGCGGGCGTAGCTCAGTTGGTAGAGCGCCAGTTTGTGGTACTGGATGTCGCCGGTTCAATCCCGGTCGCTCGCCCCACTTCCCCTTTCCGGCAGTCCCTATCGTTCCGGGTCGTCCTTATGGACGGCGACGCTCGCCCGGGGCTCTGTCCTTGGTCAAGCAACGTCCAAGCATTCGCGACGGAACGCCTCGAATCGTCTGCCGTGTTAACCCTCGTTTAATCGACTTGCCCTCAAATTGAGCCGAATCGGAGCCGCTTGCATCTGCGCTTGCGGTGCCTGAACACTTTCGCTCTGGGGGACGATATGGTCCGACTGTCGCTTAAAAAAATCCGCTTGCCGCGGATCAGTCTCAAACGGGTCGGCATCGCCTGGAAGGCCTACGGCGGGTTTGGCGCCGTCGTGGCGCTCATCGTCGTCATCAGTGGCGTCGGCGCCGTCTCCCTCTCGGAAGTCGCCATGGACTTCGCCCGCTATCTGAAGCTGTCGCGCGACATCGGTGCTGCCGCCGACCTGCAGAGCGCGGCGCTCCGCATCCAGAGCAACGTCCGCCAGTTCATGATCACCGGCGACATCACCAACGTCATCGAAGGGCGCGCCCAGGTCACCAAGGCCGGCGATGCCATGAAGGCGCTGGCGGGCGATCTTTCCTCCGACCAGGAGATGAGCGATGCCCTTGCCGCGCTCCAGACCGGCATCGGCAAATACAGCGAAGGCTTCGAGAAGCTGATCACGCTCCAGCTCAAGCGCAACGAGCTGATGGAGGATGCCCTCAACCGCCTCGGTGCCAAAATCGAGCGCGACCTTTCCAGCTTCGAGCGTGCCGCCACCGAAAAGGGCCGCATCGACGTGGCCAGCGCGACCGGGGAGGCCCTGAATTCGTTCCTGGTGTCCGCGTGGGGCATTCAGAAGACCGTCATCGAGTATTCCGAGGCCACAGCGCTCCGTTCGCGCAACGAGGGTTTGAACGCCGGGAAATTGGTCACGGCGCTCGCCGCCAAGTTCGACGGCGATGAGAAGGCCAAGCTCGAGGAATCGTCGAAGGACATCGCTTCCTACAACACGTCGATCCAGTCGATCGATGAATTGACCACCGAACGCGACCGCGTCATGTCGGGCACCGTCGAGCGCTTCGACACCGACGTGCTGGCGCGCATCGACAAGGTCATGGCGCAGCTCCGCGAGAACCAGGAGCAGCTCGCCGAAAGCGCCACGGCGCGCGCCGGAATGGCTCTCAAGCTCACGCTCGGCTTCGCTCTGATGGCGACCGTGATCGGCAGCCTGCTCGCGGTGATGATGGGCAGCGGCATTGCGCGTCCGGTGAAGGCGATGACCGCCGCCATGCGCACGCTCGCCAACGGCGACACGAGCACGGAAATTCCCGCCCGCAACCACGGCGCCGAGATCGGCGCCATGGCTGAGGCGGTGCAGGTGTTTAAGGACAACCTGATCCGCAACAACACGCTGGCCAGGGAAGCCGAGGAGCAGCGCGAGGCGCAGGCGCGGATGGCCAAGGAATCGGCCGAGCGCGCCGAGCAGCGCGCCGAGCGCGCGCGTCAGATCGAGGCTCGCGCCAAGCTGTTCGAAGAGCGGGTCGGCGGCATGCTCACCGCGCTCGCGAATTCATCGGACGAGCTCCGCGGCGCGGCGGAAGGCATGGCGACGATCGCCGACCAGACGCGCTCTCAGGTGTCGTCGGCGGCCAAGGCATCCGATACGGCGCTCGGCAGCGTGCAGATGGTGGCGAGCGCCACCGATCAACTCGCCTCGTCGATCCAGGAAATATCGAAGCAGGTGTCTGACACCGCCCACAAGTCGTCGCGCGCGGTGGACGAAGCCCGCTCGACCCGGGCGTCGGTGGAGCAGCTCAAGCAATCCGCCGACAAGATCGGCGAGATCATCGAAACCATCGGCGCCATCGCTGGTCAGACCAACATGCTGGCGCTCAACGCCACCATCGAGGCCGCCCGAGCGGGCGCCGCCGGCAAGGGCTTCGCGGTGGTCGCCTCTGAGGTCAAGGCGCTCGCCAACCAGACGGCCAAGGCAACCGACGACATCGCCCAGCGTCTGCACGGCATCCAGCAATCGACCGGTCAGACGGTCGGCGCGATCGGCTCTATCGTCGCCGCGGTAGAGGAGATCAGCGAGATCGCCGGCTCGATCGCCGCCGCGGTCGAAGAGCAGAGCGCCGCCACCAACGAAATCTCGCGCAACGTCGGCGGCGCCCGCGAGGGCGCGACCGGCGTTAACGAGAGCATCGGCGGCGTGCGTCAGGTCGCCGACGAGACCGGTGGCGCCGCAAGCAAGGTTCTGGCCACGGCGGAAAGCCTCGGCCAGGAAGCGGCCGCGCTGCGCACCGAGGTGCACGCGTTCCTCGAAGAGGTCAAGGCGGCCTAGCCGCGCTGAATTCCGGGGACGGAACGGGCGGTGCCGGCGACGGCGCCGCCCGTTCCGTTTTCGCATCGGCGAGCCGCGAAAGCGTGCGACGAAAATCTTTTTTTCGTCACTCCCGCGCAAGCGGGAGTCCAAAGGCCCCCTGGATTCCCGCTTTCGCGGGAATGACAAGGATAATGATGCTGATTCCAGGCAAGCGAATGACGCGCTAGGCTCGCGCTCGCTCTCCGTTCTCCTCGTGCAATGGAGGTCCATCGCCCGATGATCGTCGACCCCGCGTATTTCCGCACCCTGGCGCGCTACAACCGCTGGGCCAACGAGCGGCTCTACGCCGCCTGCGCCAAGCTGACGCTGGACGAATTCTCGCAGCCGCGCGCGGCGTTCTTCGGCTCGATTCAAGGCACGCTCAACCACCTCGTCGCCGGCGACCGTGCCTGGCTCGACCGCCTGGAGGGTCTCAAGACCGAAATCCACACCTACGATCAGGTCATGGCCGGGGATTTCGAATCGCTCGCCCGCATCCGCGTCGAGCAGGACGCGCGGATCGTCGTGCTGGTCGACGATCTCGGCCCCGAGGAGCTGGCGGAGACGCTCTATTACACTACCATCGCCGGCGACCGCGCCGAGACGCCGACCCATTGGGTGCTGGCGCACATGTTCAACCACCAGACCCACCATCGCGGTCAGGTCCATGGGCTCCTGAGCCAGACCGCCGTCGCGCCGCCGCCGCTCGATCTCGCGATCTACCTGCGGGCGAATCCGAACGCCTGAGATGCGGCGGGCGAAGCCCGCTCGGGCCGGCGCAGGCTCCAGCGCTACACGCGGAAGAACGCCTTCGAGTTGCCGTAGAGGATCTTTTCCTTGTCGTCGCGGCTGATGTCGTTCAGCCCGCGAAGGCGCTCGAGGTTGCCAGGAAACTCGCCGTCCCAATGCGGGATGTCGGAAGCGTAGACGAGATGCTCGACGCCGACGTAGTCGATCGTCTCCGCCAGCAACGGTTCCTCGGCTTCGAGGCTAACCACGATCCTGGAAGCGCGGAACACGTCGCTCGGCTTCTTCTTGAGAAGCGGCATCTCGACGTCGCCGCGCTTTTCCCAATGCTCGTCGAGGCGGGCCAGATAGTAAGGCAGCCAGGTCGCGCCGACTTCGAGGAATGCCATCCGCAGCTTGGGGAACTTGATCGGCACGCCGTTCGCCAGGACGCTCGTGAAGTTGAGGATCAGGCCGGCGGGAAAGGCGTAGCAGTGCACCTCGCTGAAGGTGCGGAGCTTGCCCGCGCCCCATTCGTGCGACCAGTGGCGCGTGCCGTGGATGCAGATGGCAAGCCCGAGCTTCTCGGCTTCCTTGTAGACCGGATCGAAGAACGGATCGCCGAGCCCGACCGGCAGGCCGTCGGTCAGGATTTCGACGCCGGGCAGGCCGAGCTTGGCGACGCGGCGGAGCTCGATCACCGACTCCTTCGGGTCGCGCATCGGCAGCACGCCCACCGGCTTCAGCCGGTCGGTCATGTAATCCTTGGCAAAATGGATGTTGGCGGCCTTGGTGGCCGCGGCGGCAAAGCCCGGCTCCTGCAGCTTCGCCATGTTGCCCGATCCGGTCGGGAACAGGACGGCGGTTTCCATGTCGTAGGTGTCGAGGATCTTGTGCCAGAACGCGACCTGACCGGCGGGCGACAGATCGCGACGGTAGCCCTTCATGCCGAGCTTTCCGCCCATCTCCGTGTCCCACGGCTGTCCGCCGGGAGCGAGCGGCCCCTGGCGCCCGCGGTAGTCGCCGTCGAGGTACCGGGCAATGTCGTCTCGCCGCTCGAGAATGTGACCGTCGGCGTCGATCGCCGGAATATTCCCGTTGCGTGCCATTGGGCAGTCCTCCCCGAGATTCGAGCCGTCGCCCGAGCGCGCATGGGCCCGGACGCTGCGGTTTTTTTCCGCGTTCCCTGGCGATCATCTTACGGCGAGGTTCGCGGCCGTCTCCATGACTTTTTGACCGGGCCGCATCGAGGAGGGGCGCGGTCGTTGCCCCGTCTTCTCGGAACACGCTAGGGTGAAGGCGACGGCGAGCGCTCCGTGACGCTCTTGTCTATGATGTCGCCGGGTTGCTTGCTGCCTAAACGCATAAATCGCTCGTCATTCTTGGGGGAAACGTCGTGACCGATTTTTATCTTTTGACCTACGCCGATGAAAACGGCCGGCCACGGCCGGCGATCCGCGTCGGCGAGCAGGTGCTCGATCTCGCCAAGGCCGGCGTCGGCGTCGACAGCACGCTCGCGGTGCTCGCCGCGTGGGAAACCATGGAGCCGAAGCTCGCGGCCCTGGCCGAGGAGCTTGCCGCGCAGTCGGGCGTGTCCCAGCACCTCGCGGGAGCGGTGCAGTCGCTGGCGTCGACCAAGCTGCTGGCGCCGATCCTCTATCCCGGCGGCATCTTCTGCGCCGCCGCCAACTACACCGACCACATGAAGGAGATGTCCGGCCGCGAGCCGCCCGACAAAAAGGTGACGCGCCCGTATTTCTTCCCCAAGACCACCGTCCATTCGATCATCGCGACGGGCGACGCGATCAAGCTGCCGAAGGTTTCGAAGCAGGTCGACTGGGAGTGCGAGATCGGCGTCGTCATCGGTAAACCGGCGCGCAACGTGAAAGAGTCGGACGCGATGGACTACGTTGCCGGCTACACGATCATGAACGATCTCTCACTGCGCGATCACAATGCGCGCACCGACTGGAACTTCCGCGTCGACTGGTTCGCCCATAAGTGCTTCGACACCTCGGCGCCCATGGGCCCGTGGATCGCACCCAAGAGCCAGATCGAGGACGTCTACAATCTCGGCATCAAGCTCTCGGTCAACGATACGGTGATGCAGGACTCGTCGACCAAGTTCATGCACTTCAGCATCCCCGAGCAGATCGCCTATCTGACGGAGCGCCTGACGCTTCGTCCGGGCGACGTGATCTCGACCGGGACGCCGTCGGGCGTCGGCCGGCCGCGCGGCATCTTCCTGAAGCCGGGCGACACGGTGACGATGGAGGTCGAAGGCATCGGCAAGATGAAGAACCCGGTGGTCCAGGGCGAATAGGCATCGAACGGGGGAGGGGCGATGGCCACCGCGAGCAAGGCGCGCGTGATCGATTTCCACGCGCACATCAACATCGGACCGGCGCGCGAGCGGATGAACGCGGGACGGATGGCGCCGGCGAAGCCGCCGAAGCCCGGCAGCAGCGGTCTTTCCGACACATCGAAGGCGCCGATCTTGTCGCAGATCGATGCCCGGCTCGCCAGCATGGATCGGATGGGCGTCGACGTCGCGGTGCTGACGCCGTCGCCGCCGCGCGGCTTCTTCAAGGCCGACGAGGACACTGGCATCGCCGTCGCCCGCGTCACCAACAACGACGTGGCGAAGATCGCCCGCGATCACGGCGAGCGGATCGTGGCGACGGGAAACGTGCCGCTTCAGCACGTCGCCGCCTCCGTCGCCGAGCTCGAGCGTGCCATGGCGCTCGGCCTCAAGGGCGTGCGCATCGGCACCAACATCGCCGGCATGGAGTTGGGCGACCGTCGCTTCGATCCATTCTGGGCTCGCGCCGAGGCGCTGGGCGCGCTCGTCTTCCTGCATCCGCAGGGCTTCACCGAGCCGAAGCGGCTCGAGCCGTATTTCCTTGAGAACGCGCTCGGGCAGCCGCTCGAAACGGCCCTCGCGCTGGCCCAGATGATCTTCGGCGGCGTGTTCGAGCGCTATCCCGGACTCAAGCTGATCGCCGCGCACGGCGGCGGCTATTTCCCGTTCTATCTCGGCCGCTTCGAGCAGGCGTGGCGGATGCGTCCCGAGTGCCGCGTCAATCTCGCGCGCTCGCCCGGCGAGGTGTTGCGGGAGATCTGGTTCGACACGGTGCTGTTCCGCCCCGATCAGGTGGCGTTCCTGGTCAATCTCGTGGGACGGGAGCGCGTGGTGATGGGCACCGACAGCCCATTCGACATGGGCGAGAACGACCCCATCGGCCTGATCCGCGCGACGCCGGGGCTGGATGCAGCGGCGCAGGCGGCCATTCTCGGCGGCAACGCGGCGCGCCTGCTCGGACTTTCCGCCTAGTCATCCATCGGCTCCGCCGGTCGCGTTGCCGCGACCGGCGGTTCTTGCCCGAACGTCCGCTTCGTGACGGACCCTGTGCCTACGACTTCTTTTTCTTCTTCTCGACCTTGATGACCTTGAGGTCGGGCTGGTACTTGCTCGCCTCGGCGAGCTTGGCCACGAGCGGCTTCGGCGTCGCATAGACCCGTTTCAGGATGTCCTGCATCTCCTCGCCGGTCGTGGGGTTGATCTCGAGCTTCAGCTTCTCCGCCTCGGCGTTGAGATCCTTGTCCTTCAACGTCGCATCGAACGCCCGCCGCAGGGCCTGGACGCGGTCGTGCGGCACTTTTTCCGCGACGAAATAGGGACGGCCGAGCTGGAAGCCGGTGAACTCCAGTTCGAGGAGCTTCCGCTGCTCGTCGTTTTGGGCAAGGTCGAGGACCAGTGGAACATTGGGCAAATCCGCGTGTTTCTTGAGTCCCATCTGGAACAGGATGATCAGGTCGCCCGAATCGATCCATTCCTTCTTGTGCGGCTTGACGCTGGTCCAGGAGAACGTGCCGCGACCGGACACCTCGCCGTTCTGCATGGCGAGGTTCATCTCGCTGCCGCCGGGGTAGCCGGCGATGACCTTGAACTTGAAGCCGAGAACGTTGCGCAGCACGTAGGGAACGACCACGCTCTCGGTGCCGACGCCGGTACCGGCAACGACCAACTCGTGCGTCTTCAGGTCTTGCCACGATTTCACGCCCGAGGCCCTGGTCGCCACCGAGACGCTGGTGTCGGCGTTCATGCTGCCGAGCCACTGGAGCTTGAGTGGATCGTACTTCGCGTGTGCGCTGTCGTTGTCGATGAGCGGCTCGAACGGGATGCCGCGCTGCGGAGCGCCGATGGCGAGGCCATTGGGAGTCGCCACGCTGGCGACATAGGCGGTCATCACGATACCGCCGCCGCCTGGCATGTTCTTGACGATGATGTTGGGATGGCCGGGAATGTAGCGGTCGAGATGCTTGGCGAGGAGGCGGGCGTTGGTGTCGTAGCCGCCGCCCGGCGACAGCCCGACGTACAGCGTGAGCGTCTTTCCCTTATAGAAATCGGCAACGGCATCGGCCGAAGCCGCATGGCTGGCGACCGTCACGACAAGGGCTGCGGTCGCGAAAAAACTGATCCGGCGAATGGCTTTCATCCATCACTCCCTGCGGTTGATGGCGTCTCCGTTCCCAGACCTTGTTTCTTGTTTGTCCCGATGATGCCCGAGCCACCTCCGAAGCGCCAGAGGCGATGACGCCATCGCCCGAGCGGTCCTTCGGGCGGCGGCGTATGCACGACGCGGCCGACGGCCCGCCCTGCGGCGGGCGTGGCGCTATTCCTTTGTGCCTTCGGCGCCTTTGATGACCTGAAGGTCGGGCTGGTACTTGCTCGCTTCTGTCAGCTTGTCGACCAGAGCCTTCGGCGTGGCGTAAACGCGCTTCAGGATCTCCTGCATGTCCTCGCCTGTGGTCGGGTTGACCTCGAGGTCGAGCTTGGTCGCTTCGGCGATGAGGTCCTTGTCCTTCATGGTCGTGTCGAAGGCGCGCCGCAATGCGGTGACCCGGTCGGCGGGGACGCCGGCCGGCAGGAAGTAGGGGCGGCCCAACTGGAACCCGGTGAACTCCAGCTCCAGCAGCGTTCGCTGCTCGTCGGTTTCGGCGAGGTCGATGATGAGCGGCACGTCGGAAAGATCCGGGTGCTTCTTCAGCCCCATTTGAAACAGGATGATCTGGTCGCCCGAATCGATCCATTCCTTCTTGTGCGGCTTGAGGCTGGTCCAGGTGACGGTGCCGCGCCCGAACACCTCGCTCCGCTGCATCGCCAGATTCATCTCGTTGCTGCCGGGATAGCCGGCGATGACCTTGTACTTGAGGCCGAGAATGCTCCGCAGCACGTACGGCACGACCACGCTTTCGGTGCCGACGCCGGTGCCGGCCACGATCAACTCCTTCTTCTTGAGGTCCTGCCACGTCTTCACACCCGAGGCCCTGGTCGCCACCGAGACGCTGGTGTCGGCGTTCATGCTACCGAGCCAGTTGAGTGCGAGGGGATCGAACTTGGCGTGCGACACATCTCCTCCGGTGAGCGGCTCGAATGGGACGCCGCGCTGTGGCGCGCCGATGTGCAGGCCGTCCTTCGGCGCCACATTGGCGACGTAGCTCGTCATCACCAGTCCGCCGCCGCCCGGCATGTTCTTGACGATCACGGTGGGCTCGCCCGGAACATGGCGGCCCATGTACTTGGCGAGGACGCGGGCATTGGTGTCGTAGCCGCCGCCGGGCGAGAGACCGACGTAGACGGTGATGGTCTTGCCCTTGAAGGCGCCGGCAATGGCATCGTCGCTCTGCGCCAGCGCCGACGGTGGGGCGGTCAGGGCCACGACGACGGCAACGGCGATTCCGGCACAGAACGCGGGGACTCGTGCATTCGAATGCATGTGACGTTTCCTCCCATGGATTGTGCCCCGCGTTGGCCGCCTGGGTCGCTTTTTAGGATTCTGCGGTAATCGTGTTCTCCAGGATCCCGATCTTGGAAATGTCGACCTCGACCTTGTCGCCCGCTTTCATGAACAGCGGCGGATTGCGCTTGAAACCGACGCCGCCCGGCGTGCCGGTCGAGATCACGTCACCGGGGTGCAACTCGGTGAAGGTGGTGATGTAGGCGATGACCACAGCGATCGGAAACAGCATCAGGTCGATGCCGGTCTGCTGAACGACCTGGCCGTTGAGGCGCGTGGTCAGCGTCATTTGGTTGACGTCGGGAATCTCGTCGGCGGTCACCATCCACGGACCGAAGCCGCCAGTCCTCGGGAAATTCTTGCCCGGACCCCATTGCGACGTGTGGTTCTGCCAGTCGCGCACGCTGCCGTCGTTGTAGCAAGAGTAGCCGGCGACGATGCCGAAGGCATCCGATTCTTTCACATGACGCGCCGTCTTGCCGATGATGACAGCAAGCTCGCCTTCGTAGTCGAGACTGTTCGATGCCTTCGGTTTCACCAGGGGCTGCTTATGACCGGTCTGGCTATCGGCCCAGCGGATGAAGAGCGCCGGATTGTCGGTCGGAGCGCGGCCGGTTTCCTCGCGGTGCGCCTTGTAGTTGAGGCCGACGCAGATGACCTTTCCGGGATTCGGGATCACCGGCAGGAATTCGATGCTCGACAGCGGCGCATCGGCGGCGCCGGTGGCCGCCTTCTTGGCTTCCGCCAGGCCGCCCTTCGTAATCAGCGTCTTGAGGTCGGGAAATTGAGCACCGAGGCGCTTGCCGAGATCGATGACGCCGTCGCCGGAGACGACGCCGTAGGTATCCTTGCCGCTGTGACGGAAACTCAGAAGCTTCATGGCTCTCTCTTTGTTCTTGGCTGAAAGGAAAGGAACGCTTTTACGAACGCATCCAGGCGCTGCCCCAGAGATTGAGGGTGCGCTGCTCGTGTGCCCACTCGCGGGTCGCTTGATCCTCGGTGAGGTGCTCGATCTCGGCGGAAAACTCGAGCGCATTGCCGTCGGGATCGTTGAGCATGAAAAAGAGATTATTGCCGGGGCCGTGGCGGCCAGGACCCCAGCCGACGGGAATGTGGAGCGCCGCAAGGTGATCGGCCCAGTCGCGGATGTCGTTCCAGCAGCCGACCTCGAAGGCGTAGTGATCGAGGTTGCGCGAGCGGGCGCGGAACACCGCGAAGCTGTGATGCTCGGAATCGGAGCGGAAAAACGCGGCGGTCGTGTCCTTGTCTTGATCGTGCACGCGGTCCGACAGCAGAAAGCCGAGCTTTTCCGCGAATGCGGCCATGACCGGCAGACGCTCGGAGGCGACGACGACGTGTTGGAGACGTCCGGGCTTGCGGTCGGGACCGCTCGCGCGCTCCTTCGGCACACCGAATGCGAAGGCCTGTCCGTCGGGCAGTTCGACGGCAAACGCCCCATCGGCAAAAAGGGGAGTCGGCGAGGGGCGGCTGTTGATGCCCTTGGACGCGATCTCGTCCCGGTAGCGCGCCAGCCGCGCCGCGTCTTCGAAGGCATAGGCGGCAAACGACAGCTTGTTCTTGGCGCCGCGCTCGATCAGCAGCGTGCGCTCGGCGCCGCTCACCATGAGCGCGCCGCCGACATCGCTGACGGTGCCGTCGAGAACGCGACCGTAGAACTCGGCCAGGACTGCGGGCTGTTCGGACGTGATTTGAACGTGATGGAGCTGCGCCGGACGAAGCGCTGAGGGTGCGCTCATTGGTCTCCCCATTGGACATGTCCGGACCCCACTCGCGGGCGTCAGGAAGACGGATTATAATCACAATCGCCGAAGAACCAAACCCGGCCGCAGGTTCGGACCTGGGCTCAAAATCGGCATTGGGGAGGAAGCGCGCCTCATGTCCGACGATCTCAAGCATCGTGCGGCCGCCATTCAGGGCGCGCTATCCCGCGAGCAGTGCTACGTGCTGATGATGCGGCCGAATCCCGATTCGCCGCCGATGCCGTGTGCGCCCGAGGAGATGCGGATCGTGCATCACGAATACCTGCTCGACCTCGAGCGTCGCGGCATCCTGTTTGCCGCCGGTCCGTTCGTCGACGAGAACGGCGCGCGTGTCGGCGCTGGAATGATCGTCATCCGCTCGAAAAGCCGCGCCGAGGCGGAGGCTATCGGCAATGCAGAGCCCTATACGAAAGCGGGGCAGCGGCTGATGGACTTCATTCCATGGCAGCGCAACGAGGGTACGGTGAGTCTGAATCTCCGTTTCGCCGATGGCGTGCTTGAGGTGGATCAACGCACCTACCGGCTCATCAAGGTCGAGAATTAAGCGGCTCGATCATTCCGCCGCTTGGAGACCACGATGACGGTGAGATCTTACGGTCGCGGATTGCCGACCGTCGCGCAGTAGCGGTTTATGGATTTCGTTCCCCGGCGGTGCAACGGGAAAGTTCGATTCAACATGCACCTGGCTGACGGCGCATCCGATTTGAATCGGGCATGATCGTTCGGTCAAAACAGAAAAGACGGGAGGAGTCTCCGCGAACTTTTGGCGCGTAGAACCCACAAGGAGGTTGCCATGAAGTATTTCGTCCTCAGTGCTTTGCTCGCCTTCATCCTTATCGGTTCCGTTGGATGCAGCAGCGGCAGTCCCTCGGGTCTTTATCCGATCTCCGGCACGAATGATGACGCGGAGATGTTCAAGGACGACGGCTCGGAATAGTCCACCGCGGCAATTTAGAACCGCGCGAGTGTCAGCCCGGCGAGATCGATTCCGGCATCTTTGCCCGACGCGAGCGCGGCGATGATTTGCGCCGAGCCCGCGGCAAGCGTCCAACCGAGCGTGCCGTGGCCGGTGTCGAGGAGCAGGTTGCGATAGCGCGTCGGCCCCAGGACCGGCGCGCCGTCGGGCGTGAGGGGGCGAAGCCCCGTCCACAGCGTCGCCTGGGATGCGGCGGCGGCGTCCGGAAACAAATCGAGACCGTCGTTGAGCACCGATTTGGCGCGCCGCTCGTTGATACGCTCGTCGTAGCCCGCGAACTCGGCGGTGCCTGCAATCCGCAACCGCCGACCGAGCGGAGTGATGACGATCTTGCGCTCCTCGTCGGTGACCGACACCGACGGTGCCGCCTGCGGGTTGACGATCGGCACCGTCGCCGAATAGCCCTTGGCGGGAACGATCGGCAGGCGCAAGCCGAGCGGCTTCATCAGAAGCGGGCTGGCGCTCCCCAGTGCCACGACGTAGAGATCGGCGTCGAGCGTCCCCTGATCAGTGACGACGCCGGTGATGCGGTCCCGATCGGCGCGAACTTCGCGAATCGTCGTCGAGAGGCGGAAGTCGACGCCCATCCCGACCGCCCGTTTGGCGAGCTCGACCGTGAACATGTGGGCATCGCCGAAGCCGTCGTCGGGGCAAAACGTAGCGCCCGCCAGCCTGGGCAGCGTGGGCGCCAGCGCCGGCTCGATCTGCCGTATGCGCTCGCGCTCGACGATATCGAAGGACAGGCCGAGTCGCGTGAACTCACGTGCGTCCTCCGCGGCCTTGTCGAACCCGGCCTGGGTGCGAAAGACATGAAGGATGCCGCGCTGGCGATGATCGAAGGCGAGGGCGGTCTCCCGGATCAGCGATGCCATCGCGTTGCGACTGAAGAAGGCGAGGCGAAGAACCTTTGCGGTGTTCGCATCGGCGCGCGACGGCAGGCAGTTGGCGAGGAACGACAGCGTCCAGCGCCACAGCGTCGGGTCGATGCGCGGACGGAACACCAGTGGCGCATCGGGCCTGCCGAGCCATTTCAAAAGGAGGCGCGGAACGTCGGGATTGGCCCACGGCCGAGCGCCGGATGCCGAAAGCTGGCCACCATTGGCGAAGCTGGTCTCCTCGCCGGGGGCGGCACGCCGATCTACCACCGTCACTGCATGACCCTCGCGGGCGAGGAAATAGCTGGCGGTGGTGCCGACCACCCCGGCACCGAGAACGAGCACTTTCACGACTGTCTTATCCCTGGGCGCCTGCCGGCGCGTCGATCACTCTGCCGCTACTATATAGGCGGCATGACCGCCCTCGGCCAGCACCACGGGCTGGCTGCACGCGTGCTGCGCCGGATGCACGCGTTTGTCGTATAAGGGGACGATGAGCCGTCCCCCTCGCCGCCGTCCGAACGATACGAATCCTGCCCGGGCGATCATCGCTCGCTTCGGTGGCGTGCGCGCGCTGTCTCGTCTTCTCGATCTGCCGTCGACCACCGTTCAGGGCTGGCATGAGCGCGGCGTGATTCCGGCGCGGCGTCAGGCCGATCTCCTGACCGCTGCGGCGCGTGCCGAAATCGCTCTCGGCCCCGACGATTTCTTCAAGGTTGCGGACGCAATGCGTCCGCGCCCGACGGAGGCGAGAGCTACGCTCGGCCCCGAAGTTCTGACCGTTGCCGAAATGGTCGAAGCGGATCGCCGCACCATCGCGGGCGGCACGCCCGGTATGGCACTGATGGAGGCTGCCGGAGCCGCAGTCGCGGGGGAGGTGCTGCGGCGCTTTCCCGATCGGCCGGCAATCGTGCTGTGCGGTCCGGGTAACAACGGCGGCGACGGGTTCATCACTGCGCGACTCTTGAGGGAAGCCGGCTGCCCCGTGCGCGTGGCCTTGCTCGGCGATTTCGGCGCGTTGAAGGGCGACGCCGCCGTCGCGGCCGCGGCGTACGCCGGCACCGCCGAAGCCCTCACACCCGATGTGCTGACCGGCGCCAGCGGCAACCGCGCCGTAGTGATAGACGCTCTGTTCGGCGCCGGACTGACGCGGCCGCTCGAGGGGGTTGCGCTCGCCGTGGTGCGAACCCTCAACCGCCGCCATCTGCCGGTGGTCGCAGTCGATCTTCCGTCGGGCCTGCACGGCGACAGCGGAGCGGTCCTGGGGGGCGACAAAGGCGCCGTGGCGAGGGCCGTGGCGACCATCACCTTTTTTCGCAAAAAACCAGCACATCTCCTTGTTCCAGGCCGAGAAATTTGTGGCGAGATTCACGTTTCCGACATTGGAATCCCCGATTCGATGCTGTCCGTCATTGCACCGATGGCAGCCGAGAACGATGCCTCTTCATGGCGAGACGCGTTCCCATGGCCGACGTTGTCGGCGCACAAATACAGCCGTGGTCATGCCGTGATCGTCGGCGGCACGGCAATGACCGGCGCGGCTCGTCTCGCAGCACGAGCGTGCATGCGAGCCGGCGCTGGGCTGGCGACGATCGCGAGCTCGCCGGAGGCGCTTACGATCTATGCCGCGACCATGCCCGGCGTGCTTACGAGCGCCATTCCCCACCCGATGGATCTGGCCGCGTTGCTCGAGGACGAGCGGAAGAACGTCGTGCTGCTCGGGCCGGGCGCCGGCGTTGGCGCTGCCACGAGAAGCCACGTCCTGTTCGCGCTGGAAGCCAACCGGCGCTGCGTGCTCGATGCCGACGCGCTCACCGTGTTCGCGGACCGCCCGCAGGATCTGATTGCCGCCCTGCAATCGTCGGCCGCGGCGCTCGGCGGGCCGGCCGCGGTGCTGACGCCGCACGAAGGCGAGTTTGCGCGACTCTTCGCGCGCGTCGGACTTGTCGGCCCGGACAACTTGCCGCCGGTGGACAAGCTCGCGCGCGCGCGCGCCGCCGCCGCCGTCACCGGCGCCGTCATCCTCCTCAAGGGTGCCGACACGGTGGTCGCTCATCCCGACGGACGGGTGCGCATCAATGCCAACGCGCCGCCAACGCTGGCAACCGCAGGAGCCGGCGACGTGCTGGCCGGCATCATCACGGGGCTTCTGGCCCAGGGCATGGAACCGTTCGCTGCGGCTTCGGCGGCGGCGTGGCTGCACGGTGTCGCCGCGCAGTCGTTCGGACCGGGCCTCGTCGCCGAAGATCTGCCCGATCGCCTGCCCCATGCATTACGCGAGCTTCAGTCTATAACAGGCTGAAATTAGGGCGGTTGTAATCAGGGATTCCGGACAGTAGGCGCGTGTTCCCTGAGGTGCCGTGGAAACGTTCCGTTTACCAGCAAACTCTATGAAAATTTTCGTCAAATGTTGCGCCGGCTTTAACTCATGGTTAAAACCTGAGGGGCTAAAACGAGGATGCTTGCTCGTCGCTCCAGGGGAGAGCGGAAACAGCAATCATCTTGGGGATCAAGGTCATGTTGGCTCACCTTCTCTTTGCGCGTAAGGCACCCAGCACCGACGGCATCCGCACCGGCGCAGTCTATCGCCGCGTGCTGCGAGACAACACCGTCGAGACGGCCAAGGTGCTCTCCATCGCCAACGATCCGTTCGGCATTCCCCACGTTCGCTACGAGCTCGTTTTCGGCCGCCCCGACCGCGCGCCGCTCACCGAAGGTCGGCGGGTGCTGGCGCTGCAGCGCTTCGCTGAAACCTACGCCGCCTGACGCCGTCGACGGCGCCTCCGAGGCGCCGATTTCCAGCCAGAAACGAACACAGGGACGGGCTCCAGCGTCCCTTGAACCGTGCCCGCGACTCTGATAGAGACGCTGGGCCCGCCAGGGCGGCACGCCCGCCGAGTTTTCCCACAGCCGGAAGGACGCGCACACGCCCGGCGGACCGCTGGTCGGGCCGCGGGCGTGGCGGAACTGGTAGACGCACTGGATTTAGGTTCCAGCGACGAAAGTCGTGGGGGTTCAAGTCCCTCCGCCCGCACCAGACGCGCGCCAGATGAATCATCCGCTCGGTTTCAGGCCCGAGGTCGTAACGAGGAGTTCCATGCAGGTCGTTGAAACCACCACCGAGGGCTTGAGCCGTGAGCTCCTCATCACGATTCCCGCTTCCGAGATCGAGGCCGAGGTCGAGCAGCGCCTCAAGGAGATCGGAACGCGAGTCACCCGCCCGGGCTTCCGTCCCGGCAAGGTGCCGATGACCATTCTGCGCAAGGAGTATGCGCCGTCGGTGATGGGTGAGGTGCTGGAGCGCCAAGTTTCGCTCAACACGGAGAAGGCGCTCCAGGAGCGCAATCTGAAACCGGCAGCGCAACCGAAGGTCGAGATCAAGGCCTTCTCCGAAGGCGCCGACCTGCAGTATGCGGTGCGAGTCGATCTGATGCCGGATGTCGGGCCGTTCGATTTTTCCTCCCTCGAGGTGGAAAAGCTCGTCGTCAATGTCGGTGACAAGGAGGTCGACGAGGCCGTGAAGCGGCTCGCCGACGAGCAGAAGACCTACGCCGCGATCGAGGACGATCGTCCGGCCGAGGCATCGGATGCGATCCTGGTCGATTTCGTCGGCAAGGTCGACGGCACGGCCTTCGATGGCGGCTCGGCCAAGGACTTTCAGCTCGATCTTTCGTCGACCGGTTTCATTCCCGGCTTCATCGAGGGGCTCATCGGCGCCAAGAAAGGCGAGAAGCGCACCCTTAAGGTGACCTTCCCGGAGACCTACGGCGCCAAGGAGCTGGCCGGCAAAGACGCCGAGTTCGACGTCGACGTGAAGGAGATCCGCGCCCGCGCGCCGGTGGAGATCGACGACAAGCTCGCGCAGCGGCTCGGCCTCGAGACCCTGGACGCGCTCAAGACGGCGATCAAGGAGCGCATGGCGCAGGAATACGCCCAGGTCGCGCGCCAGCGGCTCAAGCGGAATCTGCTCGACTCGCTCTCCAGCAAGGTCAGCTTCGAGGTGCCCTCGGGCATGGTCGACGACGAGTTCAAGCAGATCTGGAAGGCGGTGAAGAGCCAGCCGAATCCGCAGAATCCCACTCACGGCGAGGAGGGCCACGTTCACGACGAGAACTGCGCTCACGATCACGCCGCGGAGGACGCCGCGCCGCCGCCGCCGACGACGCCGGAGGAGACCAAGGAGCAGGAAGAATTCCGCAGCATTGCCGAGCGTCGGGTGCGCCTTGGGCTGTTCCTCTCCGAGATCGGCCGCAGCAACAACATCGAGGTCACCAACGAGGACCTCTCGCGGGCGGTCGCCATGGAGGCGCGCCGCTATCCCGGCCGCGAGCGCCAGGTCGCCGAGTTCTATCAGCAGAACCAGCAGGCGCAGGCGCGCTTGCGGGCGCCTATATTCGAGGACAAGGTCGTCGACTTCATCTTGGAACTGTCCAAGGTGAAGGAGCGCAGCGTTGATGTGTCGGAGTTGACGGCCGACGCGGAGGACGACGAGGCGAAGAGCGCCTGAGGCGCCCTTTCTTCGCATCAGAGGATCAGGTCAGAGGATCACGACAATGGCCGAGCGCGATTTCGCAGAGTTCACGATGAACACCCTCGTTCCGATGGTGGTCGAGCAGACCAACCGCGGCGAGCGTGCCTACGACATCTATTCCCGGCTTCTCAAGGAGCGGATCATCTTCCTGATCGGCCCCGTCCACGACGCCATGGCCAGCCTGATTTCGGCCCAGCTTCTGTTCCTCGAAGCGGAGAACCCGAACAAGGATATCGCCCTCTATATCAACTCGCCGGGCGGCGTGGTGACGTCGGGCCTCGCCATCTACGACACCATGCAGTACATCCGTCCCGACGTCTCCACGCTGTGCATCGGTCAAGCTGCGTCGATGGGCTCGTTGCTGCTGGCGGGCGGCGCCCCCAAGAAGCGCTTCGCGCTGCCGAACGCGCGCATCATGATCCATCAGCCGTCCGGCGGCGTGCAGGGGCAGGCGGCGGACATCGAAATTCAGGCTCGCGAGATTCTCCTGTTACGCGCGCGTCTCAACGGCATCTATGCCAAGCACACCAACCGCGAGATCGAGGCGATCGAGCGGGCCATGGACCGCGACAAGTTCATGACGCCGGAGGAGGCCAAGGAGTTCGGTCTCATCGATCAGGTGGTGACGAATCGGCCTGTGACGGCGGCCGAAGGCGTTGCCTGATCGAGTTCCCGAGCCCCGCGAATAATTCCTGACTGTGTTGCGGGGGCGCCGCGCGCCGGTTGTGGCCCGTTACGCCGCCGAAACCCCGCTTTATCGCCTCATTCCAAGTGATTGATGCGGCGTCGCGTTTGCCATTTACGGAATCTTGATCGCGGCCTGCTGGAATGTCTCGACGACCCGCGCGTTCCTAGTCATGGGAGCCGGTTCCTTGTCTTTCGACACTAGATATGGGGCCAGGGGTCGCGGATTTGCGTTGTCGACCCCATTTCCCTGTGGCTAACATGATGGTTGGAAGCCTGGGTGTCGCGGCGGACGCTGGAACTCTCGGGGTTACTGGATGGAGTTTCTATGAGTAAGGCGAGCGGCAGCGGCGAATCCCGGAGCACTCTCTACTGTTCCTTTTGCGGGAAAAGCCAGCACGAGGTCCGCAAGCTCATTGCGGGCCCGACGGTGTTCATCTGCGATGAATGCGTCGAGCTGTGCATGGATATCATCCGCGAGGAGCACAAGACGACGCTTGTGCGCTCCCAGGACGGGGTGCCGACGCCGCGGGAGATTTGCGCCGTTCTCGACGATTACGTGATCGGCCAGGCGCGCGCCAAGCGCGTCCTGTCGGTTGCCGTCCACAACCATTACAAGCGGCTTTCGCACGGTCAGAAGGCGACCGACGTCGAGCTCGCAAAGTCGAACATCCTCCTGGTGGGGCCGACCGGCACCGGCAAGACGCTGCTCGCGCAGACGCTCGCGCGCATTCTCGACGTGCCGTTCACCATGGCCGACGCGACGACGCTGACCGAGGCCGGCTACGTCGGCGAGGACGTCGAGAACATAATTCTGAAGCTCCTGCAGTCGGCCGACTACAACGTCGAGCGCGCCCAGCGCGGCATCGTTTACATCGACGAGGTCGACAAGATTTCGCGCAAGTCGGAGAATCCGTCGATCACCCGCGATGTCTCTGGCGAAGGCGTGCAGCAGGCGCTGTTGAAGATCATGGAAGGCACGGTCGCCAGCGTGCCGCCGCAGGGCGGACGCAAGCACCCGCAGCAGGAATTCCTGCAGGTGGACACGACCAACATCTTGTTCATCTGCGGCGGTGCTTTCGCCGGCCTGGAGAAGATCATCGCCTCGCGTGGACGCGGCACCTCGATCGGCTTCGGCGCCGACGTGCGGGGCCCCGAGGATCGGAAGACTGGCGAGCTTCTGCGCGACGTGGAGCCGGAGGATTTGCTGAAGTATGGCCTCATACCCGAATTCATCGGACGTTTGCCGGTGGTGGCGACGCTCGAGGACCTCGACGAGGAGTCGTTGATCGAGATCCTGACCACGCCGAAGAACGCGCTCGTCAAGCAGTACCAGCGCTTGTTCGAGATGGAGAACGTGCGTCTCCAGATCACGACGGACGCTCTCCGCGCGATCGCGCGGAAGGCGCTCAATCGCAAGACCGGCGCGCGCGGCCTGCGCACGATCATGGAAACCATTCTCCTCGACACGATGTTCGAGCTGCCTGGGCTCGACGGGGTGGAGGAGGTGGTAATCAACCGCGAGGTCGTCGAGGGCCGTGCGAAGCCGCTCTATATCTACTCGGAGCGTCGGGAGGACGCAGCGCCGACCAGCGCGTGATCGAAGATTCCGGTTCGACCCGGTCCTGCGATGGCGTGCCCCTTGAAGCAAACGCGGTGGCACGCCATTTGCTCGTCTGAAGGGACGTTTTCCCGCTTTCGCCTCGGAAACCGAGGCTCAGGAGAAGGCTCAGTATGACCGAACCAACGCAAACCCCGGTGTCTCCCACTCCGCCGACGAGCAGCGAAACCTATGCCGTGCTGCCGCTGCGGGACATCGTGGTGTTTCCGCACATGATCGTTCCGCTGTTCGTTGGACGCGAGAAGTCCGTCCGCGCTCTGGAAGAGGTCATGGGCGGCGATAAACAGATTTTGCTGGTCGCGCAGAAGAACGCGGCTCAGGACGACCCGCAGCCCAGCGACATTCACGCCGTCGGTACCGTCGGCACCGTCCTCCAGCTTCTCAAGCTCCCCGACGGCACGGTGAAGGTGCTGGTCGAGGGCGTGAAGCGCGCCCGTATCACCAGCTTCACCGACAACGAAGCCTATTTTCAGGCCAACGCTGAGCCGATGGACGAGCGCGTCGTCGAGGCGCGCGAGACCGAGGCTCTGGCGCGCTCAGTGGTCAGCGAATTCGAGCAGTACATAAAGCTCAACAAGAAAATTCCGCCCGAGGTCCTGGTTTCGCTCAACCAGATCGAGGACGCGAGCAAGCTCGCCGACACGGTTGCCTCGCACCTCCAACTCAAGATCGCCGATAAGCAGACGTTGCTCGAGACCGAACTGGTGTCGGAGCGGCTGGAGAAGGTCTATGCCCACATGGAGTCGGAAATCGACGTGCTCCAGGTGGAGAAGCGCATCCGCAACCGCGTCAAGCGGCAGATGGAGAAGACCCAGCGCGAGTACTACCTGAACGAGCAGTTGAAGGCGATCCAGAAGGAGCTCGGCGAAGGCGAGGACGGCAAGGACGAAGCCTCCGAGCTCGAGGAGCGCATCAAGCGCACCAAGCTCTCCAAGGAAGCGCGCGAAAAGGCCACGGCGGAGGTCAAGAAGCTCCGCACGATGGGCCCGATGTCGGCCGAAGCCACGGTCGTGCGCAATTATCTCGACTGGATGCTGTCGATTCCGTGGAAGAAGCGCACCAAGACCAAGGACGACATCCGGCATGCCGAGAAGGTGCTCGACGCCGATCACTTCGGGCTCGACAAGGTCAAGGAC
>Ga0207664_10000670_pt1 | contig 23513 bp, 23 predicted proteins | sample LARL83metaG_FD_184349 | JGI IMG/M metagenome (GOLD analysis project Ga0207664, IMG submission 184349) | Corn, switchgrass and miscanthus rhizosphere microbial communities from Kellogg Biological Station, Michigan, USA - LAR L8-3 metaG... | ecosystem: Host-associated > Plants > Roots >... | reverse complement strand
CGTCGAGCTTGCGCACCACGTTGGCGATCGACGAACGCTTCTGGCCGATCGCGACGTAGATGCACTTAATGCCGGAATCCTTCTGCGCGATGATCGCGTCGATCGCCAGCGCGGTCTTGCCGGTCTGGCGGTCGCCGATGATCAGCTCGCGCTGGCCGCGGCCGACCGGGATCATCGCGTCGACCGACTTGTAGCCGGTCTGCAGTGGCTGGTCGACCGACTTGCGCCAGATCACGCCCGGCGCGACCTTCTCGATCGGCGCGTTGAGCTTGGCGTTCAGCGGGCCCTTGCCGTCGATCGGGTTGCCCAGCGCGTCGACGACGCGGCCGAGCAGCTCGGGGCCGATCGGCACTTCGAGGATGCGACCAGTGGTCTTGGCGGTGTCGCCTTCGCGCAGGTGCTGGTATTCACCGAGCACCACCGCGCCGACCGAGTCGCGCTCGAGGTTCAGCGCCAGCGCAAACGCGTTGCCCGGCAGCTCGATCATTTCGCCCTGCATCACATCGGCCAGGCCGTGGATGCGCACGATGCCGTCGGACACGCTGATGATCGTGCCCTCGTTGCGCGCTTCCGCGCCGAGCTTGAACTGCTCGATGCGGCTCTTGATCAGTTCGCTGATCTCGGACGGATTCAGGGTGGTACTGGACATGGTCGTTATCCCAAAGATCTAGAAACGAGTTGAGAGGAGTGAGTAGTGAGCGAGAGCGGCGGTGTGGTCATTGGCGTTCCACTCGTCTCTCACTTCTCTCCACACTTTTATCTGCTTTCAGTGCGCCAGCGCGCCGGCCAGCTTCGCCAGGCGTCCACGGGCGGAACCATCAATCACTTCGCTGCCGGTATCGATCACCACGCCGGCCAGCAACGCAGCATCGACCCGGGTTTCCAGTTCGATCTCGCGCTTGAAGCGGCGCTTCAGCGACGCCTTGAGCTGCTCGGCCTGGGCCGCGTCCAGCGCCATCGCGCTGGTCACCTTGACCAGCAGCTGCGACTCGGATTCGCGCTTGAAGGCCTCATACAACTCGGCCACTTCCGGCAGCAACGCCAGGCGCCGCTGCTCGGCCATCTCGGCGAGGAACTGCCCGAACGGCGCATCGGCAGCGATGCCGGCCGGCAGGTGCAGAGCCACCAGCTGCGCCGGCAGCACCCGCGGATCGTTGCCGAGACCGGCCACGCGCGGATCGTTCGCCACCGCGGCGGCGAACGCCAACGCCTGCGACCATGCGTCCAGCGTACCGGCCGCGTGCGCCACTTCGAAGGCGGCGCGAGCGTACGGACGGGCGAGAGTGATTGCCTGAGCCATGGATCAGATCTCGGCCGCGAGTTGGTCGAGCAGCGCCTTGTGCGTCGACGCATCGACCTCGCGCTGCACGATCTTGCTGGCACCCTGCACGGCCAATGCGCCAACCTGCTCGCGCAGCTGGTCGCGGGCACGCTGCGCCATCGAGGCGATGTCGTCCTGCGCCGCCGCCTTCAGCCGGTTGATCTCGCTGACCGCTTCGCCGCGGGCCTTCTCGATGATCTGATTGGCCTGCTGCTGGGCCTTGTCGATGATCTCGGAAGCCTGCAGGCGTGCCTGCTTGATCTCGCCAGCCACCTTCACGTCCGCGCTCTTCAGCTCGGCGTGGGCGCGCTCGGCGGCGTTCAGGCCTTCGGCGATCTTGATCTGCCGCTCTTCAATGGCCTTGTTGATGTGCGGCCAGATGAAGTGGACGCTGAACCAGATCAGGATGGCGAACGAAATCATTTCGCCAATCAAGGTCGCGTTGAAATTCATCGCTGCGTTACCTGTAAATACGGAATGGAACAGACCCGGGTATCACAACACCCGAGCCGGATACGCGGTGGCGCCGCAACGGCGCCACCGGAGGATGCTGCTTACTGGCCTGCGCCGGCAGCGGACAGGACCTTGCCGAGCAACGGGTTGGCTACCGCGAAGTACATCGCCAGCGCCACGCCGATCAGGAACGCCGCGTCGATCAGGCCAGCCAGCAGGAACATGCGGCCCTGCAGCAGCGGCACCAGCTCCGGCTGACGGGCAGCGGCTTCAAGGAACTTCGAGCCCATGATGCCGATACCGATACAGGCACCGAGTGCGCCGAAACCGATGATCAGGCCGAGCGCGATGGCGGTGAAGCCCTGGATTTGTGCAAACTGAACGAGATGTTCCACGGTGATCTCCTGAAAAAAATTGAAGCTGAAAAGTTGGTTTACAAAACGGATGTCGCGAAAACTTCACTCAGTGATGGTCATGCGCCATCGAGATGTACACGATCGTCAGCACCATGAAGATGAACGCCTGGATCGAAATGATCAGGATGTGGAAGATGCCCCACACCGTGTAGCCGATGATGCCCGCGCCATACAACGCCCAGCCAGCGAGGCCCGCGCCGGCGCTGAACAGGCCGGCGATCAGCATGAACACCAGCTCGCCGGCGTACATGTTGCCGAACAGTCGCATCGCCAGGCTCACCGGCTTGGAGGCCAGCTCGACCAGGTTGAGCAGAAAATTCGGGATCCACAGCAGCGGATGCTTGCCGAACGGCGCGGTGAACAGCTCGTGCATGTAGCCGCTGGCGCCCTTGGCCTTGAAGCTGTAGAAGATGATCAGGATGAACACCGTCAGCGACATCGCGAACGTCATGTTGATGTCGGCGGTGGGCACGGCGCGGAAATGGCCGACGCCGAACTTCTCGGTGATCCACGGCAGCAGGTCGACCGGCAGCAGATCCATCGCATTCATCAGGAACACCCAGACGAACACGGTCAGCGCCAGCGGCCCGAGCACGCGGCGGTCGCCATGGAACACGTCCTTGACCTGGCCGTCGACGAACTCCAGCACGATCTCGACGAACGCCTGGCCCTTGCCCGGCACGCCGGCCGTGGCCTTGCGCGCCTTCAGCCAGAACCACAGGCAGAACATCGCGCCCAGCACCAGCGACACGGTGACCGAGTCGACGTGCACCGCCCAGAAACCACCCTCGCTCGTATGCGGGGTCAGATGCTGCAGATGGTGCTGGATGTATTCGGTAAGACCGCCCTGCGGCTCGCTTGCCATGGATCAACCCTTGAATCTGAACGCCAGCAGATAAACCGCGTAAGCCGCCGCCAACCCCGTGATGGCGGCCAGCGGTGGCAACTTGAATTGGAACAGGATCACGACCAGCCCCCCGACGATCACGATCCATTTCAGGAACATGCCCGTCAGCAGGCGGCTCAACGCCAGGCCCGCCCCGCCGAGGCCGCTGAAGAATCGCGCCGACATCAACGCGGTACCCAGCGCCACCAACGCCGCACCTGCAGCCGCCGACACCGCTTCGCGGCGCCCCAGCGCCAGGAAAACCAGGCCAGCCAGCAGCGCCACAGCGAGCTGCAGCAGAATGATGCGCAAGGCGAGGCGTCGACCAGAGGCAAGACTGTTCAGCACGTAGCGTCTCCGCGCGGCCTGCATCAGGCGGCACCGATACAGCTAAGGGCCACGATCCAATCCGCAAAAGTATATCAGTGCGGCAATTGCGCGGACAAGCCGTGCGGCCTGCGACATCGTGTCCGGCCGCCCGGAAACTGCCTGTACGGATCGCACCCTGCCCTGCCCGCTACCGCTCGCATCTTCCTGCGACCGTACATACAAACAGGGCCGAACACTAGGTTCGGCCCTGTTCCATCGCGTGAACTGCGACGTGCGGCTGGATTACTTGGCGGCAGCCTTCTTGGCAGCGGCGACCGGCGCCACGACGGCGTCGTTGGCGGCCTGACGCTGTTCCTGCACGAGCGCATTCAGCGACTCGGCAGTCTTCTGGGTAATTGCGAGCACTTCCTGCGAAACCGCCACCGCACGCTCGGCGTTGTCGCGGCTCAGGCTGGTGCCCTTTTCCCACAGGCTGCGCAGGCCGTTGATGTCGCGGGTTTCCAGCGCTTCGGCGACGAATTCGGCGGAGACCTTGGCCTGCTCCTCGAGCGCCTTGAGCTGCAGCTCGGCGACCGTCTCGAGGCCCTTCAGAGCCAGCGACTGCGCCTTGAACGCGCTGTCGGTGAACTGCTTGGTGAAAGCGAAAAGCTGGTTGTTGAGTTGCTGCGTCATGACGTAGTCCTCGTTGAGGATGGGGGTAGTGGCATGCACTCTAGCAACACTTCTGTTGCAATGCAACATATATTTTCGTCAACAACCGGCCCCGTCAAGAAACATTCATCAAAAACTGTAACTTATGACGATTTTAGGCGTTACGGCGGCGCATCAAAAGCTGTCGCGACTACAACTGGCCCCCGAGGTGCAGGTCTCGTGCACCACGACTTTGTCCAACCCGGCCAGACGCGGTTGCAGCCGTTGCCAGATCCAGCGCGCTAGCATCTCGCTGGTCGGGTTCTCCAGCCCTTCGATCTCGTTGAGATAGTGATGGTCGAGTTGCTCGTACAGCGGCGCAAAGGCCGCCTTGACGTCGGCGAAGTCCATCACCCAGCCCAGTTGCGGGTTCGGCTCGCCGGCCACATGGATCTCGATGCGGAACGAATGCCCGTGCAACCGCGCGCACTTGTGCCCGGCCGGCACGTTCGGCAGCCGATGCGCCGCCTCGATCTGAAACACCTTGAAGATATGCATGGCGGACGCCTGCGCGTTATGGCGAAGAATGGACCGGCGGAAAGACACACGCCCTGGTCCTGGTGGCTATGGGTGGACTCGAACCACCGACCCCAGCATTATGAGTGCTGTGCTCTAACCGGCTGAGCTACATAGCCTTGGGGAAACCCGCCATGCCGGATCGGAACGATGCGGGCGGGGCGCGGCAGTGTAGTCGGGTAACCCGGTCGGTTCAAGTCCGCCGCTTGCCGCCGCTTTGCGCGCCGTGGTTGAATCGACTGCAGGACTTCGCTGCGGTCTTGCCGGCAATGGCCGGGGCCGTTCGACTCCAGGAGGCGACATGATTGATGTAGATGGCTACCGTCCGAATGTCGGCATCGTGCTGCTGAATGCAGACGGCCGGCTGTTCTGGGCGCGCCGGATCAATCGCGACGGCTGGCAGTTCCCGCAGGGCGGCATGCGCTCGGATGAAACCCCGCTGGAGGCGATGTACCGGGAACTGGAAGAGGAGACGGGCCTCGCCGCGCACCACGTCGAGGTCATCAGCGCCACCCACGGCTGGCTGCGTTATCGCCTGCCGAACCGTTACGTACGCCATCACCAGCGGCCCACCTGCATCGGCCAGAAGCAGGTCTGGTTCCTGCTCAAGCTGGTCGGCGGGGAAGATGCATTGAAGCTGGATGCCTGCGACAAGCCGGAGTTCGACCTGTGGCGCTGGGTCGACTTCTGGTACCCCGCCGCGCATGTCGTCAACTTCAAGCGGCAGGTATACGAACGGGCATTGCGCCACTTCGCCCCGTTGGTCGAAGACCTGTTCAGCGTTCAACTGGGCACCCTGCCACCGCGCGACGGCGACAACGCCGACACTCCGCCGACCGGGCCACGCGACGGCCGCGCTGCCGCCTGAACGGATGGCCGCGACCCGTCAAACTGCTTGTTGACAATCATTCGCATTCGCGTTCTTATACGCGCCATGTACATCTGCATGTGCAATGCCGTCACCGACCACGACATCCGCCGCGAAGCGGCCGATGGGGTGCATACCTTTGCCGAACTGCAGGCCCGCACCGGCTGCTCGGACTGCTGCGGCTGCTGCGAACAGGAAGCCCGCGCCACGTTCGACCAGGCGGTATCGCAGGTCCGTTGCCAGCTGCCGCTCGCCGCAGCCTGAACCCTCGCGTTCTGCTCGCCATGCGCGGATGCCCTCCCGCACAGGCAAACCATTGCCATTCTCATTCCGTCGATCGCCGCGTGGAATTCGTATAGTCCACGTTGTCCGTCGACGGGAGAACGACCATGAAAGGTGATGCCAAGGTCATCGAGTTCCTCAACAAGGTGCTCTACAACGAACTGACCGCGATCAACCAGTACTTCCTGCATTACCGCATGCTCAAGGACTGGGGCTACACCGAGCTGGCCGAGCACGAGTACAAGGAATCGATCGAGGAGATGAAGCACGCCGATCACCTGATCGAGCGCATCCTGTTCCTCGACGGCCTGCCGAACCTGCAGCACCTGGGCAAGTTGCGCATCGGCGAGAACGCGCTGGAATCCATGCAGGGCGACCTGGACCTGGAACTGGCCGCGGTGAAGGACCTGCGCGAAGCGATCGCCTACAGCGAAGGCATCGCCGATTACATCAGTCGCGACCTGTTCAAGAACATCCTGCACGACGAGGAAGAACACATCGACTGGCTGGAAACCCAGTTCAGCCTGGTCAAGGACATCGGCGCGGAGCGCTACCTGCAAAGCAAGATGCAGAGCTGAGCCACGTCGGCTGCATCGAGGTCCGGCGCACCGAAGCGTGCACCTGTTCCTTGACGCTTTCATCACGCCGGGGCTATACCTTCGGTTTTCCCCGGAACGCGCCGCATGGCCTCACGACCACCACCGCGTTTTGTCGTGCGCCGGCACGACGACGCCAGCCACCGCCGACGCTGGCTGTGGCTGGGCGTGGCCTGGCTCGGCAGCCTGCTGGTGGTCGGTCTGGTCGTCGCTGCGCTGAGCCGGCGGGCGAATGCCCCGGCCGCGATCGACAACCGCCAGCAGCGCGCCCTGCTCGGCCAGATCGACGATCTGAAGCAGCAGCTCGCGAACCTGCAGCGGGCAGCCCAGGTCAACGAAATCGCCACCCGCTCCCTGCGCGGCACTCTGGCCCAGCGCGAGGAAGAACTCAACGGCCTACGCGCCGACCTGGGCTTCTACTCGCGACTGGTCGGCGGCGACGCCCAGCGGCAGGGACTGAAACTGCAGGAAGTGAAGCTGCAGCCGATCGCCGGTTCGCGCGGCTGGAACCTCAGCCTCAGCCTGACCCAGAACGCCAAACGCGGCGACGAGATTTCCGGCAACGCCCTGGTCAGCGTGGAAGGCTTGCGCGGCGACCAGGTGGCGCGGCTGGACTGGCCCGCGCTGGGCGATGCCGCGCAGAAGGACGGCCTGCCGTTCCGTTTCACCTATTTCCAGCAATTGCACGGCACCATCGTGCTGCCGGCGGATTTCCGTCCGACGCGATTGCGCATCAGCATTCAGCCCGCCAGCGGCGAGCCGGTCAACCGTGCCGTCGCATGGGGCGCCGCGCTGAGCGGAAACATCACCAACGCCGAAGGGGACCGCGATGCTCAACCGTAAACGCAACGACCGCAACGATCGCAACAACACCAGCCACGAGACCAGCCTGATCGCGCGCGGCACGGTGATCCGCGGCGACCTGCGCTTCAGCGGCGCGCTGCACCTGGATGGCCGCATCGAAGGCACCGTGCTGGGCGAGGGCGACGACGCCATGTTCACGCTCAGCGAGCACGGCCAAGTGCACGGTGAGATCCACGTGCCGCAGGCGGTGATCAACGGCCACGTGACCGGCGACGTCAACGTCAGCGTGCGGCTGGAACTGGCGCCGCAGGCGCGCATCGACGGCGACCTGCGCTACCACACGCTGGAAATGGCCGCCGGCGCCCAGGTCAACGGGCGCATTTCGCGCCAGGTCGAGCAGGCGCAGCGCGAATTGCCGGCACCGGATGCCGAACTCGACGAGGCCATGCCGGCCTGAAGCGGTATGCTTGGCTACAGTCCGCCACGCCCCCATCTAGATGACCATGGAAACTCTCGTCGCGATCCCCGATTACCGCAGCAGCGGCGCCCCGCTGGTGTTCACCGCCGCCGCCGCGCACAAGGTGCATGAGCTGATTGCCGAAGAGGGCAATCCGGCGCTGAAGCTGCGCGTCTACATCTCCGGCGGCGGCTGCTCGGGCTTCCAGTACGGCTTCACCTTCGACGAGGCCCAGGCCGAGGACGACCTGGCGATCGAGCGCGAAGGCGTGACCCTGCTGTGCGATCCGCTGTCGCTGCAATACCTCACCGGCGCGCAGATCGACTACGCCGAGAACCTCAGCGGCGCGCAGTTCGTGATCAGCAACCCGAACGCGAAGACCACCTGCGGCTGCGGCTCTTCGTTCTCCGCCTGAGCACGCCGCCGATGGATCGGGCCAAACTACCGCCGCCGAACACGTTCGCCGGGCTCAGCCTGGTGCTGAACCGCGTCGCCGAGTCGCGCGACGAATCGATGTGGATCGTCGAACAGGCACGCTCGCCGGAAGCGCGCTACCTGCTGCTGGACGCCAGCGGCGAAGCGTTCCTGCGCCGCGACGGCGACGCGTTGCGCTGGCTTGACGTGAACGAACGCGAACGATGGCTGGGCGAGCTGCACGCCAGCCTGCTCGGCATCGCCTACGAACGCCCGCATTTCCTGCTGGTGGTGGACGATCCCGCACGCAGCAACGAACTGGAAGCTGCACTGGACGCACGCCGCATGAATCTGCGCAGTGCCGGCCTGCAGCTGGCCGCTGACGAGGCCGGCCTGTTCGCCTACGCCAAGGGCCTGTCGCACTGGCAGCGCGAGACGCGTTATTGCGCCCATTGCGGCGCACCGTTGCTGCTGGTCGCCGCCGGCCATCGCGCGCAATGCACCAACCCGGACTGCGCGCGGCTGCATTTCCCGCGCACCGATGCCGCCGTGATCATGCTGGTCGAGCACGACGGCGCCTGCCTGCTCGGCCGCCAGGCCGGCTGGCCGCCCGGCCGCTATTCCACCCTGGCCGGCTTCATCGAACCGGGCGAGGCGCTGGAGGATGCGGTACGCCGCGAAGTGGCCGAGGAAGCCGGCGTGATCGTCGGCGAAGTGCGCTACCACTCTTCGCAACCGTGGCCGATGCCGGCTTCACTGATGGTCGGCTTCATCGCCACCGCCGTGTCGCGGCAGATCGTCATGCGCGACCACGAGCTGGAAGACGCGCGCTGGTTCACCCCGCAGCAGATCGTCGATGGCATCGCCGACGGCAGCTTCCTGCCCTCCACGCGGCTGTCGGTGTCCTACCAGCTGTTGGCACACTGGCTGCAGCAGTGCGCGGGACTGGACCTGGACGCGCTGGTCGCCGACGCCACGCCACGCTGATCCACCGGCGCGAACTTCATACCGATCCGCCGGTCCCAGCCGCATCCACCACCAAGGATCGGCCATGGCGCACGGAAGCACTCTCCTATCCGCCCGCGGGCGGTCGCATGCGCACCCAGCTTGGCGCGCCGCACTGCGCCGTGGCGTGATTCTCGGCGGCGTCACTGCGTTGCATCTGGCCACCATGGCACTGGTACTGCGTTCCACGCCGCCGTACCGATCGGCGCGCACCGCCATTCACGACGATGACGAAGCCCTGCACCTCAGCTTCGTGGCACTGCTCGACAGATCGCGGTCGGCCAGCCCGTCGTCGCGGCCCGTGCAACCCCGAGCGACACACCGCAGGACACTGGCTATATCGTTGCCACCGAGCGCGGCCATGCCCATCGTCATCGCCCCACCGGCAAACGTGCCGGGTGGTTCCGGCGACTACCGCTCCGCGATCCTGGATGCAGGCCTGAACGACGCGCAACAGGCGCCACGCGTGCGCCTGCCGGGTTCGTCGGATGCGCCGCTGCGCACCGGCATCCAGCTGCGAATCACCCCAAGCCTGCAGCAGGTCGTGCGCGCGATGACCACGGCCAGCCGCTGCAAGTACGAACGCATGAAGATGGAAAGAAGTGCCAACCAGTTCGTGACGCGCCAGCTGGTGGAACGCGCGCTCGATGCTGATGGCTGCGGGCCGCAGGCGACGCATGCCGCGGCCGACGCCACGATCGATACGATCTCCCGCCGCGCGATCTTCGACGAGTGACGCGATCACATGATGTCGACACCGATCCGTCGCTTACAATGGCAGCCACTGTCCGCGAGCCCGTTACGTCATGGCCATCAGTCTGCTAGTCGCCCTCGTCGCCCTCGGCCTGCTGCACGTCATGCCGCAACTGGCACGCTGGCGCGGCGACGGCCTGTTCCGCCGCTGGGTGGCGCAATTGGCGGACACCAGCGGTGGCGGCCGCGTGGCGCTGGCCCTGCTGCTGCCGCTGATCCTGTGCGTACTGCTGGAATGGTTGCTCGGGCGTTCGCCGCTGGGCGAATTGCTGCGGTTGCTGTTTGCGCTGGCGGTGCTGCTGTACTGCTTCGGCCCGCGCGAGTTCGAAGCCGACCTGGAAGCCATCCTGGACGCACCGGATGGTGCCAGCCGCGAGGCCGCGGCGCAGGCGTTGGCCGACGACGGCCGTCCCATCGTCTGGAATGCACCGGCGCTGGGCGAGGCGATCGCCTACGCCGCGTTGCGCCGGCGCTTCGCCGTGCTGCTGTGGTTCTTCCTGCTCGGCCCGGCCGGGGCGCTGCTGTATCGGCTGGCGCAGACGCTGGGCCGCGATGACACGTTACAGCTCGATCCGGGCAGCCGCCGCGCCGCCGGCTACGTGGCCAACGCGCTGGACTGGCTGCCGGCGCAGCTGCTGACCTTCACCCTGGCCGTGGTCGGTCACTGGGAGGCGGTGATCGGCGCCTGGCGCCGCTGGCACAGCCAAGCCGCGCCGACCAGCTGGTACGACACCGGCCCGGGTTTCCTGGGCGCGGCGGCACAGGCCGACGTGCTGATCGATATCGAGGCCGGCGACGGCTACGCCGAGGAACACAGCGACCCGCTGGCCGAACTGCGGCGCCTGCGCAGCGCCTTGCTGCGCGCCTTGCTGGCTTGGCTGAGCGTGGTGGCGCTGATCGTGATCGGCAGCTGGGTCGGCTGAAAGAAGCCCTGGCTAGGCCAGGTCGCCGCGCAGTTCGCGCACCCGCGCCTCCAGCGTTGCCGCGGTGACCTGTTCGGGCGCACGCGGTGCATCGACCACCAGTTCCACCCGCGCCCGGAAACGCCGCGGCAGGCGCGCGCGATGCAACATGGAATCGCGCCGGCTCCACACGCTGCCCCACAGGCCGCGCAACGCTATCGGCACCACCGGCACCGGCCGCCGCGCCAGGATCTTCTCCACGCCCGGCCGGAACGGCGCGATCTCGCCGTCGCCGGTCAGCCCGCCTTCGGGAAAGACGCACACCAGCTCGCCGGCCGCGAGCGCTTCGTCGATCGCGTCGTAAGCCTGTTGCAGCACCGCGGGATCCTCCTTGAGGCCCGCGATCGGGATCGCCCTGGCGGTGCGGAACACGAAGCGCAGCAACGGGATGTTGAAGATCCTGTAATACATCACGAAGCGCACCGGCCGGCGCAGGTTCGCCATCAGCAACAGCGGGTCCATGAAGCTGACGTGGTTGCACACCAGCAACGCCGGGCCTTCCTCGGGGATCTGCCCGGTGCCGTCGGCGCGCACCCGGTACAGCGTATTCACCAGCACCCAGGTGATGAAACGCATCACGAACTCGGGTACCAGGGTGAAGATGTACCAGGCCACCAGTACGTTGAGCAGCGCCGCGGCGAGGAAGATCTGCGACGCGTCCATGCCCAGCGCGCCCAGCCCCAGGCCGAAACCGGCTGCCGCCACGATCAGCAGCGCGTTCAGGATGTTGGTACCGGCGATGATTCGCGACAGCTTCTCGCGCGGCGCGCGCGCTTGCACGAACGCGAACAGCGGCACCACGTAGAAGCCGGCGAATACGCCGATCAGGGTGAGGTCGAGCGCAACGCGCCAGCTGCCCGCGCCGTGCAGGAAGGCCAGCCAGTCCAGCCCGCGCGCGGCCGCCACGCCATGCCGCGCGAAGTACAGGTCCACGCCGAACGCGGTCAGCCCGAACGCACCCAGCGGCACCAGTCCGATCTCCACCCGCCGACCCGACATCTTCTCGCACAGCAGCGCGCCGACGCCGGTGCCGATCGAGAACAGGGTGAGCACCAGCGTGTTCACCGAACCGTCGCCGCCCAGCGTCTCGCGCGTGTAGATCGGCAACTGCGCGATCAGCACCGTGCCGAAGAACCAGAACCACGAGATGCCCAGCACCGCGTTGAACACCGCGCGATCGGCGCGGGTGATCGCCAGCACCCGCGCGGTCTCGCTGAACGGATTCCAGTTGAACTTGAGTTCCGGTGCGGTCGCCGGCGCCGGCGGGATCCGGCGGCAGGCCAGGTAGCCGGCCACCGCCACCGTGATGGTCGCGCCGGACGCCAGCAGCGGCCCCACACCAGCCACCAGCATCAGCGAGTTGCCGGCGATCATGCCCACCAGCATCGCCATCTGCGTGCCCATTTCGACCAGCCCGTTACCGCCGACCAGTTCGTCCGGTTTCAGCGCCTGCGGCAGGATCGCGTACTTGATCGGCCCGAACGTGGCCGAATGCATGCCCATCATGAACAGCACGATCAGCAGCAAGGAGGTGTGGTGCGTGTAGAAACCGTACGCGGCCAGCACCATCGCACCGATCTCGAACAGCTTCACGTAGCGGATGATCCGGCTCTTCTCGTACTTCTCGGCCAGCTGGCCGGCAGTGGCGGAGAACAGGAAGAACGGAATGATGAACAGCGCCGGCGCCAGGTTGGTGTACAGCGACACGGTGTGGTCGTCCAGCCCCATCTGGAACGCCACCAGCATCACCAGCGCATTGCGGAACGCATTGTCGTTGAAGGCACCCAGCGCCTGGGTCCAGAAGAACGGCGCAAAGCGCCGCTTGCCCAGCAATGCGAATTGGCTCATGCGATGCCTTGGTGAGTATGTGCCGCCCCGCCGTGGCCCATGAGCCGCGACGCCCGCTATTGGCCATTATTACCCACCGCGGTCGGTGACAGCGCAGCTTTAGGCATCCGGCCACCCAGCAAACGCGTATCCGACATGAAAAAGGCCGCCGGGTTATCCCCGGCGGCCTTCTTGCAGCTACAACTATTACTTCAAATCATCAGAAGTCGTACGAGGCACCGAAGCGGACATATCGTCCCGTCTGCATGCTGTACGGACGGCCATAGCTCGAGCTTGCCTCGATCGGGTAGGTCTGGGTGATCTTCTGGCTGTCGAACACGTTGTTGACCATCACGTTGAAGGCCAGCTTCTTGCCCGCCCATTCCGGCCGGTACTCCGCGCTCAGGCTGAGCGTATAGGTCCACGGGTTGCGCGTGGCACCCGGCGACGACGGCTCGCCCTTGCAGAAGTGATAATACGGACCGTAACCGAGACCCGGATTGGTCTGAGCTTCACCGTAGTAGCCCAGGCAGGTCTTCGGCGAACCAGACAGGATCGCCAAATTGCCCGACACCATCCATTCCGGCGCGATCTGATACGAACCGTACGCCTTGATCTGGTGGCGACGATCGTTGGAGAGTGCGCCGTTGGCGTAGTCCATGGTCGCGGCGTAATCCCAGTCCACCGTTGCCGACACGTCATCCTGACCGATGTCGGAACGCACCTGGCCTTCGCTGTTACCGTAGCTGCGCGACCACACGTAGTCGACCTTGCCGAACCACTTGCCGTCGAACGGATGCTCCAGATACAGGTTCAGGCCGTAGTACTTGCGCTTCATCGTGGTGTTGAAGTGGAAGTCGTTCTTCCAGTCCATCTCCACGGTGTAGTAGCCGCCGCCCAGCTTCGGAATGTTGAAGACGGAGGTGCTGCCCGGATTGATCAGGATGCTCGCCGGTACCCGGGTAGCGTCGTAGCTATTCGGGTCGATGCCCATCGCGTTCATCTTGGCGATGATCGAAACGTTGTCACCGACGTCGTCAATCGCGTTGCGCAGGTTGCGGTAGGTCGCCTTGGCGCCGTACACCCACGAGTCGCCCAGCTTCTTGTCGAAACCAAAGATGTACTCGTCCTGGTACTCCGACTTCAGGTTGGTCGAGGCCGAGGTCTTCGGATCACGCGCCTGGCCGTACTCGCCGTTGGCCGACACGGGCGCACCGGAACCCAGATAGGTGTCGATCGGGGTCAGGCCTGTCGGGATGCCGTTGGCGTCGATGCCGGTGTAGGTAAAGTACTCGCGGGTGTACAGCGAGGTGCCGGCGGAACGCAGCGCCACGCTGGTGGGCAGCGCAAGGTAGTAGCGACCGGCGTTGCCGTAGACCTTGAAGCTGGAATCACCGTTCACGTCCCAGCTGAAGCCCACGCGCGGCGCCCACTGCGGGCTGGTCAGGCGCAGGTAGGGCTGGCCGACGGCGTTGTAGTTGGTGAACTGGTCGTTGCGCAGGCCGATCTTGACCAGCCAGCGGTCATTCACCTGCCAGCTGTCCTCGACGTACTGCGCACGCTGCGCCACGCGCACCGACGCATTGTCGTGGTAGCGGTAGCGGGCTACGTAATAGCCGGTCTCGCCACCCGGCTGGGAGCCTGTATTGGCCACCCACGGCGAGTTCTGCCAGTCGGCACCCGGCTGGGCGGTACCCGGACCACCCATGACGTAAGTGTCGGGATCGCCGAAATCGTTGTACTCCCAGGCGTAGCCGAGGCCTTCGTCGGGGAACTTGGTGCCGCCGTCAATGTTCTTCTGATCCTGATTGTCGATACCGGCGGTCAGCGTATGGTCGCCGAGCTTGTAGCTCACGTCGACGCGCAGGTTGGTGTTGGTCGAGCGATGGCCCGGCAGGTTGATCGTCGACACCGTCTGGCTATTAGTAATCGGCGAGTCGCCATTGAGATCGGGATTCTGATCCTGGGCGCCGAAGATATACGGATAGGTCGGATCGTAGTCGGCGACGCTGCTGTACCAGGTGCCCTTCATCTTGCCGTACAGCGCAGTGACTGTCAGGTCATCGGTGATATAGCTGGTGAACTTGGCCGAATAGACGTCCGCACCGTTCTTGGTGTGGGTGTCGTTGCTGTTGAAGCCGCCTTCCGTCTTGGTGGCATAGTCGAAGTCGTTGAATACGCCCTGATACGACGACTTGTTCGACGCACCGGTCAATTCGAGGATGTTGCTGTCGGTGATGTTCCAGTCCAGCTTGCCGTACCACTTCGGGTTGTCATAGCGGTAGTGGTCCACGAACGGCGCGACGTTCGAGCCGGTCGACTCGCCCTGCTGGCGCTCGGCCTCGACGGCCGCGAACAGGAACAGCTTGTCCTGGATCAGCGGGCCGCCGACGTAGGCGTCCACCGTGGTGGTCCAAGACTTGTTGTTCTTGCGATACTGCCGCATCGCACCCTGCGAACCGTCCTTCTTGACGTAATACCAGTTCTTCGGGTCGGCACGCAGATCCTTCGGGGTCCACTGGATCTGGCCACCGAAGTGCCACTCGTTGGTGCCACGCTTGCCGACCTGGCTGATCACGCCGCCGTCGGAACGGCCGTAGGCTGCGCCGTAGCCGCCGCTCATGATTTCCTGCTGATCGATGGCGCCGTACGGCAAGGTGATACCGCCGAAGCCGCTGAGCGGGTCGGTGGTGTTGAAGCCGTTGATGTAGTACGCGTTCTCGGTCACCGAGGAGCCGCCGAACGACACCACCGAGCCACCGGTCAGATTGGTGAACAGGCCACTACCCTGGACCACGCCCGGGGCCAGCAGGGCAATCGCCTCGGCACTGCGGGCCAGCGGCAGGCGTGCCAGCTGCTCGGCGGTGATGACCGTGCGGGAGTCGACACCGCTCACGTCGATGGTCGGCAGGGCGTTGGCCTGCACCGTCACCGCCGACAGGGTCTGGGCGTTCTGCGCACCGAAGGAAACCTCGGTACCCGAACCCACGCGCAGAGTAACGTTGGAGCGCGAGTCGACGGATTGGCCGTCGTGCTGCAGCGTCACCGTATAATTACCCAGCGGCAACGAATCAACCGCATAGCGGCCGGACGCATCGACAGTAACCTGACGGGTAATACCCGACGTACTCTTGACCAGCACGGAATCACCCGCCTGTGCTTGGCCGAAGATGCTGCCCGTGGTTGCCTGGCCAAAGGCCAATCCGGCGAAGCCCAGTCCCAGTGCCAGAGCGAGCGCTGTACGCTGCAGCTGCCCGGTCTTGAAGTTTTTACGCGAATTCATCGTGTGATTCCCCATGGTTCGGCCCGAGCTATCCGGGCACAAGAAACTTTTTGTGTGTTCGTGACATCCAAGGGCAACATCTCAAAAGCTATGCAAGCCCATGCCGATCCACATGATTTAAACTAGGTTTCTTGCGCAAATAGCTACGCAAGTTAGACCGACGTTAATTCAAGAAATCGCGAAGGTCAACACTTCCCTAACTTTATTTCGAAGGTTTTTTCGCTTGACATACGCTCATAACCTGCGCTAGCTCTACTCCCCTTCTCATAGGCACTCCAAATGGATACGCAAAAGCTCACGAATTCTTCACCCACTGGGACGTTCGCCGAACGCATCAGATTGCTGATCCAACGCGTCGGGAGTGCTACCGAAATCGCAAGAATGTGCGGCTTCTCCGAAGGTGTGGTGCGCAGCTGGCGCGATGGCAACACCGATCCGTCGCGCGCGCGTTGCGTGACACTGGCCAAGACACTGGGCATCTCGCTGGTGTGGCTGGTGGCCGGCGAAGGGACGCTGCAAATCGACCCCACCCATGCCGGCGCGGATGAACAGTACAGCTCGGAGAAAGTTGCCCCGCACCGCTCCCATGGCCGCGCGGGTCTTGCGCACGGCCATACAGTCACCGCCATGGCGGTCGACGCGCAACGGCTGGATACTGCCGTACGCATCCTGCAGTCGGAGCTGAGCCTGGCCAACAGCCAGCTGTCCCTGTCCGACAATACCGATTTGCTGACCCAGCTCTATGAAATGCTCGGCCCTGGCGGCTCCCATGTGGATCCGCTCGCCATGGTGACGTTCAACCAGAAGCTCGCCGAGCGGATCCGCCAGGAGCGTGGCACGGCCTGACCCGCAACCTGCTTGCATCACAAAAAAAGCGCGGCGGCCTCGAAGGCCGCCGCGCTTTTTTTGGCCTGCCGTCAGAGCAGCGCGATGTCGGCAATGGCCCCGAACTGGGCCTTCAGCTGGCCCAGCAAGGCTAGTCGGTTGGTACGCACGGCCGGATCGTCGGCGTTCACCAGCACGCTCTCGAAGAATGCGTCCACCGGCACCTGCAACTGCGACAGGCGTGCCAGCACCGCGGTGTAGTCACCGGCGGCCAGGGCCGTGGCGCTGTCCCGCTGTGCGGAGGCCAGCGCGTCGGCCAGTTCGCGCTCCGCATCCGCCTCGAAATGCGCCGGGTCGACGATCTTCCCGATGGGCGGTGCACCGGCCTCCTCGGCCTGTTTGCGCAGGATGTTCGCGACGCGCTTGTTGGCAGCGGCCAGGCTGGCCGCTTCCGGGCGACGACCGAACTCGGCCACTGCGCGCAGACGGTGGTCGAAATCGGCCAGGCTGGCCGGCTGCACCGCCAGCACTGCCTCGAACTGGGCGTTGTCGAAGCCCTGTTCGGCGTAGTAGCCGCGCAGGCGATCGAGCACGAAATCGTAAAGCTCATCGGCCAGGATCGCCCGTCGCTGGCCCGCGTTCAGGGCGGGTGGCTTGCCGTCCTTGCCCGGCTTCAAGCCTGCCGCCAGCGCGGCGTCCGGCAGCAGTTCCAGCGCCTCGACAAAGCTGCCGCGCAAGTCCAGTTCGAGGCCGCCCTCGATCAAGGTACGCGCCAGGCCCAGCGCGGCACGGCGCAGCGCGAACGGATCCTTGTTGCCACCGGGTTTCATGCCGACGGCGAAGATGCCGGCCAGCGTATCCAGCCGTTCGGCCACGGCCAGCACCTGGCCGAGCCGGTCGGCGGCGATCGCATCGCCGCCGAAACGCGGCTGGTAGTAGCTATCCAGCGCCTCGGCCACTGCCGCCGGCTCGCCGTCGTGGCTGGCGTAATAGCGACCCATCACGCCCTGCAATTCGGGGAATTCACCGACCATGCGGGTCAGCAGGTCGCATTTGCTCAGGGAGGCGGCGCGGGTGGCCGCGCCGGCATCAACGCCCGCCCGGTTAGCGACGATCCGCGCCAGTTCGGCCACGCGTACGCTCTTGTCCCACAGGCTGCCCAGCGCCTGCTGGTAGGTGACGCCCTTGAGCTGCTCCTGGTAGCCGGCCAACGGCGTCTTCAGGTCCTCGTCCCAGAAGAACTTGGCGTCGGCGAAGCGCGGCCGGATCACCCGCTCGTAACCCTTGCGGATCTCGGCCGGGTCCTTGCTCTCGATGTTCGCGATGCCGATGAAGTGCTCGGTCAGCTTGCCGTCGGCGTCGAATACCGGCACGAACTTCTGGTTCGCCACCATGGTGGTCACCAGCGCCTCGGGCGGAACGCCGAGGAACTCGCGCTCGAACGTGCAGGCGATCGCCACCGGCCATTCGGTGAGGTTGGCCAGTTCGTCCAGCAGCGCATCGTCGAGCCGCGGCACGCCACCGGTCACCCCCGCGGCCCGTTCGATCTGGTCGTGGATGCGCTGGCGCCGCTCGCGTGGATCGGCCAGCACGTTGCAGGCGCGCATCGCATCCAGCCAGCCGTCCGCATCGGCCAGGTGCACCGGCTGCGGGTGCATGAAGCGATGGCCGCGCGATTTGCGGCCACTGCTCAGGCCCAGCACGTTGCCGTCGACGATGTTGGCACCGTGCAGGATCACCAGCCAGTGTGCCGGGCGTACGAAGCTATAGTCATGATCGGCCCAGCGCATCGGCCGCGGGATCGGCAGCGTCTTCAGCGCCTCGTCGATGATTTCCGGCAACAACGCCGCCACCGGCTGGCCCGGCTTGATCGTCCGCCAGACGAACCAGCTGCCTTTGTCGGTTTCCAGTTTTTCCAGCTGCTCGACGCCGACGCCGCAGGACTGCGCGAAGCCAAGCAGCGCCTTCGACGGCTGGCCTGCCGCGTCGAGCGCCGCAGCCAGCGCCGGGCCGCGGCGTTCCAGCGCCTGCTCCGGCTGCGTCACGGCCACTGCAGGGATATACGCCGCCAGGCGACGCGGCGAGGCATAGGCCTGGGCCAGATCGAGCCCGGCGTCGATGCCGCGCCTGGCCAGGCCGTCGCAGATGCCGCGCAGGAAAGCGGCTGACAGTTCATCCAGCGACTTCGGCGGCAGCTCCTCGGTGCCCAGCTCGATCAGCAGTGACTTGGCGGCGCTCATGCGGCCTGCTCCTTCGCGTTCTTCGACGGCGCGTGCTTCAGGCCCGGGAAGCCGAGCTTCTCGCGCTGCGCCACATAGGTCTCGGCCACGCTGCGCGACAGCGTGCGCACGCGCAGGATGTAGCGCTGGCGCTCGGTGACGCTGATCGCACGGCGCGCGTCGAGCAGGTTGAAGGTATGACTGGCCTTCATTACCTGTTCGTACGCCGGCAGCGGCAAGTTCGCCCCGATCAGCTGGTTCGCGGTGGCCTCGCACACGTCGAACCAGCGCAGCAGTTCGGGCACGTTCGCGTGCTCGAAATTGTAGGTGCTCTGCTCCACCTCGTTCTGGTGGAACACGTCGCCGTAGGTCACGATGCCGCGTGGACCGTCGGTCCAGACCAGGTCGTAGACGTTGTCCACGTTTTGCAGATACATCGCCAGCCGCTCGAGGCCGTAAGTGATCTCGCCGGTCACCGGGCGGCATTCCAAGCCACCGGCCTGCTGGAAATAGGTGAACTGGGTGACCTCCATGCCGTTGAGCCAGACTTCCCATCCCAGTCCCCAGGCACCCAGGGTCGGCGACTCCCAGTTGTCCTCGACGAAGCGCAGGTCGTGCACCAAGGGATCGAGACCGAGCTCCTTCAGCGAGCCGATGTACAGGTCGAGGATGTTTTCGGGATTGGGCTTCATCACCACCTGGTACTGGTAGTAATGCTGCAGTCGGTTCGGATTCGCGCCGTAGCGGCCGTCGGTGGGCCGGCGCGAGGGCTGCACGTAGGCGGCGGCCCAGGGCTCGGGACCGAGCGCGCGCAGGAAGGTGGCGGGGTGGAATGTGCCGGCGCCGACCTCGGTGTCGAGTGGCTGCAGCAGCACACAACCCTGCGCCGCCCAGTAGCGGTTGAGGGTCTGGATCACATCCTGGAAAGTGCGTGCGGACATGGTTTTCCGTGACCTTGGGTAAAGCGCGTTAGTATAGCTGCAGCTTGCTTTTCCACCGGGTTCCGGTCGGAAAACGCACCGCGGGGGACGCATCCGGATGGCCGCTTCACCTCAAATCGCATCCCTGCTCGGCCGACGTGGCCGACTGGAGCTGGACGAACTGCTGGCGACGCTGGTGGTCGACGGTTACCTGCTGGCCGATGACGCCAAGCAGGTGCGCATGGGGGTCCGGGCCGGCCGCAGCACGGTCGAGCTGCATCCGCTGGTGCTGATCGCGAACGCCAAACTGGCGAACCAGCACGAAAAGGGCCGACCGCTCAGCCTAGAAGCCCTGACCGAGTGGCTGGCCGGCCACGCCGGTCTGCCGTACCTCAAGATCGATCCGATGAAGATCAATGTGGCCTCGGTGACGCAGGTGGTGAGCCATGCCTACGCCAAGCGCCACCGGATCCTGCCGATCGCGGCCGCACCGGGCGAGGTGACGTTCGCCACCTGCGAGCCGTTCGAAGCTGGTTGGGCGCCGGATCTGGCGCAGATGCTGCGGCGGGACATCAAGCGCGTGGTGGCCAGCCCGATCGACATCAACCGCTACCTGCAGGAATTCTACGGCGTCCAGCGCTCGATCCAGCTGGCGCAGGACGCCAAGGGCGGCAGCGATGCCTCTTCCGCCATCCTCAATTTCGAGCAGCTGGTCGAGCTGGGCAAGAGCGGTGAAGTCGGCGCCGACGACCGCCACGTGGTGCACATCGTCGACTGGCTGCTGCAGTACGCATTCGAGCAACGCGCCTCGGATATCCACCTGGAACCACGCCGCGATACCGGGCATATCCGCTTTCGCATCGACGGCGTGATGCAGAAGGTGTTCGAACTGCCGGCGCCGGTGATGACCGCGGTGACCGCGCGCATCAAGATCCTGGCGCGCATGGACGTGGCCGAAAAACGCCGTCCGCAGGATGGCCGCATCAAGACACGCTCCTCTTCCGGCCGCGAGGTGGAGCTGCGCATCTCGAACATGCCCACCGCGTTCGGCGAGAAAGTGGTGATGCGCATCTTCGATCCGGACCTGGTGGTGAAGGACTTCGCACAGTTGGGTTTCTCCGCCGGCGAGGGCGCCAACTGGCGCAGCATGGTGGAGCGGCCGCACGGCATCGTGCTGGTCACCGGCCCGACGGGTTCGGGCAAGACCACCACGCTGTATTCCACGCTCAAGCACCTGGCCACGCCCGAGCTCAACGTGTGCACGGTGGAAGACCCGATCGAGATGGTCTCGCCGGAATTCAACCAGATGCAGGTGCACGCGGCGATCGAGCTGGATTTTGCCGCCGGCGTGCGCACGCTGCTGCGGCAGGACCCCGACATCATCATGATCGGCGAGATCCGCGACCTGGAAACCGCGCAGATGGCGGTGCAGGCCTCGCTCACCGGCCACCTGGTGCTGTCCACCCTGCACACCAATGACGCGCCTAGCGCGGTCACCCGCCTGCTCGACCTGGGCGTGCCGCATTACCTGATCCAGTCCACCCTGACCGGCGTGGTGGCGCAGCGACTCGTACGCACGCTGTGTCCGCACTGCAAGCGGGCAAGTGCGCAGGACCTTCAGGCCTGGACCGTACTCACCCACGGCTGGGACATGCCGCTCCCGCAGCAGGTGTTCCAGCCGGTCGGTTGCCTGGAATGCCGCAATACCGGCTTCCTCGGCCGTACCGGCATCTACGAGATGCTGAAACTGTCGCCGCGGCTGCGCGGCATGATCTCGGCCCAACTCGACCTGAGCGGATTCGGCCAGGCCGCGCTGTCCGAGGGCATGCGTCCGCTGCGCATCTCGGCCGCCGACCAGGTCGCCGCCGGATTGACCACCGTGCAGGAAATTCTCACCGTCTTGCCGCCGATCGATGCCTTCGACGATACTCAGCCGTAAAGACGTCCAGATGATGCGTGACCGACTACCCGCATGAAGCCCGTACTGATCATCCGCACCGGTCGCGCGCCGGATCGTATCCGTGCTCGCCACGGCGACTTCCCTCACTGGTTCCGGCTCGGTGCGGGATTGCATCCGCGGCAGCTGCGGATTGTCGACGTCGCGGCCGGCGAGGCATTGCCGGCGCCGCGTGAAGTCGCCGGAGCCATCATCACCGGTTCGGCGGCCATGGTCACCGAACGCTCGGCATGGAGCGAGCGCACCGCCGGCTGGATCCGCGATGCGATGGATGCCGAGCTGCCCTTGTTCGGGGTCTGCTATGGCCATCAGCTGATGGCCCATGCGTTGGGCGGGCGCGTCGATTATCTGCCGGGCGGGCGTGAAATCGGCACCCAGGCCATCGAGTTGTCAGCCGCCGGCGCGCAGGATCTGCTGGCGCGTGGGCTGCCGGCCAGCTTCCGCGCGCATACCACGCACGAACAAAGCGTGATCGAACCACCAGGTGGAGCTGCCGTACTGGCTCGATCGGCACGGGACCCGCATCAACTGCTGCGCTACGGACCCCATGCACTCAGCGCGCAATTCCACCCGGAGTTCAATGCCGAAGTGATGCGCGCCTATATCCGGCGCAAGCATGCCGACATGCGGCGCGAGGGTACGGACCCGCAGCAGATCTTCAGTGCGGTGGCTGCCACGCCGATCGCCCGCCGGCTGTTGCGCCAGTTCTCACGCCACCACCGCTGGATTGCGGCCGCAGGCTGAAGCCTCAGCCACGCAGGCGACGGGCGATGGCATCGCGAGAAAACAGCGCAAACACCACGCCGAACAGAAAACCGCCGATGTGTGCCCACCAGACATAGGCGCCATAGCTCGGCCCCGCATAGCTGAACAGCAATTGCAGCAGAACCCAGAGGCCGATCAGCAGGAACGCCGGCACCCGCACGAACTCCAGGTACAGGCCCAGTGGCAGCACCAAGCCGAGGCGGGCACGCGGAAACAGCGCCACGTACGTGCCGACCACCGCCGATACCGCGCCACTGCAGCCGATGATCGGCAGACGTACACCGGTCAGTGACAATGCACCGATCAGGTTCGCCACGATCCCGCCTACCACGAACAGCAGCAGGAATCGCAGCGAACCCAACGCGCGTTCGCCTGGCAGGCCGAAGATCGCCAGGAACAACAGGTTGCTCAGCAGATGCAGCCAGGTCACATGGATGAACAGCGCCGTGAACAACCGCAGCAGGGCGGGATCGGTCAACTGCGGCAGCAGCGCCTCATGTGGATCGAAGATGTTCGCCGGTACCGTGCCCCACTCCAGCAACAGGGAAACCCGTTGCGTCGCAGGCGTCAGCGCCAGGCCCACGAAACACATCACGCAAATCGTCACCACCAACAGGGTTGCCCAGTGCCAACGGGGACGGCGACGTGTTTCGACATGGACAAACAAGAGTCGCTCCCCAGAACATGTGTCGGCCGCAGTGTGCCAGCCATCATAGGCGATGACGAATTGCCCGCGGTGATGGAATCGGTATTCGACACCAAAGAAAACCCCCACCGTTGCCGTCGAGGGGTATTCCAGGATGAAGCCCGAATCGGTGCGCGGTAGGAGCCGTCGACCGTCGATCGCGGCCGTAACCGCCACAAAGACGAAGGCCTCCCCGGATGGGGAGGCCTTCTTTGGATAAAGCCCCTGGCGGTGACCTACTCTTGCATGGCAAAGCCACACTACCATCGGCGCATGCGC
>Ga0207664_10000668_pt1 | contig 23527 bp, 29 predicted proteins | sample LARL83metaG_FD_184349 | JGI IMG/M metagenome (GOLD analysis project Ga0207664, IMG submission 184349) | Corn, switchgrass and miscanthus rhizosphere microbial communities from Kellogg Biological Station, Michigan, USA - LAR L8-3 metaG... | ecosystem: Host-associated > Plants > Roots >... | reverse complement strand
TTAAGCTCGCCAGATGGCCGGGGCGCATCAGGAACTCGACGATCTTGTCGCTGCTGTGGCCTTCGGCGCGCATTTTGGCAACGGCCTTTTCTGCGGCTAACCTGAAGAAGTATTCGACGTTGGCGGTGATCATTTTTCGGTTCCTCTGGTGATTAGTTACGACGCTTGCAGTATGTAGCATCTGCTATATAGTGTCAATGACCGTTCGCCGGCCGGATTCCGCGAATCAAACATACATTTAGGATTAGAGACTGAATGGCCGGTATCGGCGCTCCGCTGGGCAATAACTACGCGACCAAGGCGAAACCTTGGGCCGACGCCATCAAGCGCGCACTGGCGCGTCGGGAACAGACCGGCAGCGGTGCCGACCTGAATGCGCTGGCCGACAAGCTGCTCGATAGCGCTGCTGAAGGCGATCTGACTGCGCTCAAGGAATTGGGCGATCGGCTGGACGGCAAGCCCGCGCAATCCATCGGCGGCGATCCTGACGGCGTGCCGGTATCCATGTCCGTGCATTGGACCAAGCCCGGCGAGTGATCGACGTAGAAATACCCTACGCGCCGCGCCCGCTTCAGATTGCCATACACGACCAGCTAGACGCCCATCGCTTTGGTGTTGTGGTCTGCCATCGGCGCTTCGGCAAGACGGTCCTCGCGGTCAATCATCTGCTGAAAGGCGCGCTCACCTGTACCCGTGAGCGGCCGCGCTTCGCCTACATCGCGCCGACGTACCGGCAGGCGAAAACGGTAGCCTGGGATTACGCCAAGCACTACGCGCGGCCCATGCCCGGCACGCAGTTCAACGAAGCCGAGCTCAGGGTCGATCTGCCGAACACGGGGCAAGTGAGGCTCTTCGGCGCCGACAATCCCGATGCATTACGCGGCATTTATCTTGACGGCGTGGTGCTCGACGAGTTCGGCCTGATGCAGGGCAAGGTATGGACGGAAGTCCTAAGACCGGCCCTGTCCGACCGCATGGGCTGGGCGATGTTCATCGGCACGCCCAATGGCAAGAACGCGTTTTGGGAGTTGCGCGACTACGCCGCCACCAATCCCGACTGGTTCCTGGCCGAGTACAAGGCCAGCCAGACGGGAATTATTCCACAGAAGGAATTGGACAGCGCGCGCCAGTCTATGTCCGAGGACGAGTACGCGCAGGAATACGAGTGCAGCTTCGAGGCGAGTGTCAGGGGCGCGATCTTTACCCGCGAGTTCGCGTATCTACGCTCCGAAGGTCGGATTAAGTCCGTGGCGTGGGAGCCATCCATTCCCGTGCATACCGCGTGGGATTTGGGCATGGGCGACTCGACGGCGATCTGGTTCGTGCAGATGACCAACAACGAGGCCCGCTGCATCGACTATTACGAGGCGTCCGGCGAGGCCCTCGGCCATTACGTCAACGTGCTCAACGCCAAGCCGTACACGTGGGGAAGACACACGCTTCCGCACGACGCCGAGGTCCGCGAGTTGGGATCGGGTCGCAGCCGCGTCGAGATATTGCAAAGCCTCGGCGTGCGCGTCGATATTTGCAAGCCGATGAAGCTCGACGACGGCATCGAGGCCGCGCGCCTGTTTCTCAAGCGCTGCTGGTTCGATCAAGTCAAGTGCAAGCAAGGAATCGAAGCCTTGCAGAACTACCGGCGCGAGGAAAACACGCGCACGGGTGAATTGCGATCGGAGCCCGTCCACGACTGGGCGAGCCATGGCGCGGATGCATTTCGCTATGCGGCCATCGCCATGAAAGAACGTGCCCCTGTGAAACCTATCGTCTATCCAAACCAAGGAATCGTCTGACTTGCCCAAGCTAACCGACTCGGAACTCATCGCCGCGATCGAGTCAGAGGAGGCTATTTCGCTCGGCGAAAAATCGAGTGAGTTGCAGAAGGAGCGCGCCACCGCCTTGGACCGTTATCGCGGGGCGCCGATGGGCAATGAAATAGAAGGCCGTTCACAGATCGTCGATAAGTCGGTGCTCGACACCATCGAATGGATCATGCCGAGCCTGATCCGCATCTATCTGGGCGGCGATGACATCGGCAAGTTCGAGCCCAGGGGCCCGCAGGACGAAGCCGCGGCGGAAGTCGAGACCGATGTCTGCAATTGGTATCTGGAAGCGAAGAACGACCTCTTCAGCCAGATCAACGCAACCTTAAGAGACGCGTTGCTGCTGAAGAACGGCTACATCGTCGGCTATTGGCAGTCCCGCTACGACACGATGGTGGAGACCTACAAGGGCTTGAGCGACGAAGAAGCCGCCATGCTCATGCAGGACGATGAAGTCGAGATCGTCGAGCACAGCGAATACCCCGATCCGTCGCCGCCGATGATGGACTATGCGGCGCCTCCTGTCCCCCTTCCGGGAGTCGCGCCCAGCCAAGCGCCTATGTCGATGATGGGCGCGCCGGGCGTCTCGCCGCAGCCTTCCCAGCCTCCAATGCTGCACGACGTGCGTGTCGAGAAGAAGACGTGCGAGGAATACGTCGCGGTGGAGTCGATCCCGCCCGACGAGATGATCGTCAGCCGCAATCACCGCTGGACAAGTCTGTTGGACGCCGACTTTGTGCAGTGGCGCCGCCGCGTCTCGATCGGCCAGCTTCGGTCGGAAGGCTTCGACATTCCCGATGATGTCGCCACCGGCGTCAACGATATCAGTCAGGAGGCGATCGAGCGACAGCGCTTCCAGGAAACGAGCCTCGAAGAGGATTCGACGCCAGATCCTGCGCGGCGCGTGGTCACGTTCAAGGACACCTACATCCGCATCGACTTGCGCAACACCGGCAAGCCGCAGCTGTGGCGGGTGTGCATCATCCACGGCTACGCGACGGTGATCCTGAAGGAGCAGGCGGACATCATCCCGTTCGCCGCCTTTAGCCCGATCATCTACCCGCACAGCCATATCGGGGTGTCGGTCTACGACCTGATCGACGACATCGGCGTCGTCAAGACGATGCTGATGCGGCAACTGATCGACGGCCTGTTCCTGCAACACTCGGGACGCGTCGCGATCGATGTATCGAAGGTGACATTGGAGGACTTGTTGGTCAGCCGGCCGGGACAGATTGTCCGCGTCGAAGGCGATCCGCAGGCGGCGATCTTCCCGATTGTTACCCCCGATGCGGGGCAGACCATCCTGGGCGCTCTGGAATATATGGCGACGGTCAACGAGCAGCGGACCGGGGTTACGACACAGGGCTTCTCCGCCGGCCTGGACGCGAACACGCTCAACAAGACCGCCACTGGCGTGCAGGCGATGCAGTCGGCAGCTAATCAGCGCATCGAACTCATTGCCCGCACGCTGGCCAGCGGCTTCAAGGACCTGTTCCTGATCGTTCATGCCTTGGCGCTGAAGCACAGCACCAAGCCGCTTCAGATCAAACTTAAGGGCAACTGGACGCCGGTCAACCCGCGCGAATGGACCAAGCGCACTGACTTCAGCATCAGCGTCGGTCTTGGAACCGGAACACCGGAGGCGCAATTAGGCAAGCTGCAAGCGCTGTCGCAGGTGATGCAGATAGCAATGGGCATGGGACTTGCGGGCCCCGAGGAAATGTTCAATTTCATTTCCGAGATATTCAAGTCCGCCGGTTACAAGTTCGCGGACAAATTCATCCATGAGCCGCCGAAGGGACCGGACGGCAAGCCGATTCCCCCGCCGCAGCAACCGAATCCGATTGTGCAGGCCGAGCAGATCAAGGCGCAGGCGAGCATGCAGTCGGCGCAGATGAAGGTGCAATCCGACGCCCAGATCGCGCAGGTCAAGAGCCAGTCCGATGCGCAGTTGGCGCAGGTGAAGGCGCAGGCCGACGCACAGACCGAACAGGCCCGCGCCCAAGCCGACATGCAGGTGCAGCAGAACAAGATCGCCACGAATGCCGAACTCGATCTCGCCAAGGCAAAGATGCAACTGGAGCTCGACAACATACGTCACGACCGCGAGCAGCAGACGCAGATTCAGATCGCGCATATTAAGGCCGCGTCCGCCATCGAAGTAGCCCGCATCACCAAGGCCTACGACGATGGACAGGAAGCCGAAGCGAAGGAATCAGCCGGGGAATCAGCCGGTGAATGAAGAGCGGCGCGGCGAAGAGGCCCGCGCGGTCCTGGAAAACGGCATTTACAAGGAAGCGTATCAGGCCATCCGCGAGCGGATTCTGACGCAACTGGAAATGGCCGATCTTCCCACCGATAAACGCGGCCGATTGAACGACTTGCTGATCGCCATCGGCATGGCGCGCAAGTACATGGAAAACGTGCTCGCCTCGGGAACGATGGCGGCGATGGAAATAGAACGCCAGCGGACGCTTAAAGAGCGGATTCTGCGGCGCGCGTAATTCCCCGAGAAGGGGCCAACACAGGAACGTCGTGAGACGTACCGCAACAATTGAGGTAGGAAATGCCAGAGCAGACCACCCCGGCAACGGGAGTCGAGCAGGCGGCGCCGGATGTCCAGACGCGCATGCAGAACTTTCTGACGCAATTCGATACGGATCAAGCGGAAGAAGTCGAGCAGAAGTCGGAACCGGAACAGGCCCAAGCAGCAGAACAGCCACAAGACCCAGCCACGGATGAACTGACGCCGGACGATCTAGAGTCCGACGCTCCTTCCGAGCAGTCAGCGGTTGAGGCGTTCGAGATCGTCCACAACGGGCAACAGAAGAAGCTGACCCGCGAGGAAACGATCCGACTCGCGCAACAGGGGTTCGACTATACGCAGAAGACGCAGGCCCTTGCCGAAACACAGCGGCAGGTGCAGGAGCGTGTGCGCATGGTGCAGGAAATGGAGCAAGTGCAGCCTTTGCTTGCCCAGGACCTCGCCCTCGTCACGGCCGCAGAAGCGCAGCTCAAGCAGTACCAAAACGTCGATTGGGTAAAGCTCGCCACGGACGATCCGCAAGGTTATCCGCGGTGGCGCGCGCAGTACGACGTGATCGTGAACAACTACCAGCAGGCAGTCGGGCAGTTCCAGCAGAAACGCCAGTACGTCGCACAGCGTCAACAGGCCCTCACTGAGCAAACCACTCAGCAAGAGGCGGTGAAACTGCGCGAGCGTATCCCGGCGTTTCGGGATCAGGCGGTGTTCGAGAAAGCAGCCAGAGACATCAGGGAATATCTGGTGACCTCGGGCGTCCCCGAACAGGCCGTTGACCGCATGAACGACTCGTTCTCGGTAGCCATCGCGTACAAGGCGATGCAATACGATCGGCTGCAAAAGGCCAAAAGCGAAAAAGTCAAACAACTGAGAACGGCACCCCCGGTAACACGTCCGGGTGCGGCGCAGGGCGATTCGGCACAGGCCGACAAGTCCCAGGCGCTCACCCAACGCCTCCGCAAGACCGGAGACGTGAGGGACGCGGCGGCGCTACTACTCAACCGCATGAAATAACGCCGTGAGGCGTCAAGGAGCGTGCAATGGGCACCCCAACAGGTGTGTTTCAGGTCTACAACCAGGTCGGCGTTCGCGAAGACCTGGAAGACATCATCTACAACATCAGCCCGATGGAGACGTACTTCTTCACCAACGCGGGCCGCAAGACCGCGAAAACGGTCCTGCATGAATGGCAGACGGATCACCTCGACACGCCGTCATCCACCAACAAGTACACGGAAGGCGACGACTTCTCGGCGCAGGTCATCAATCCGACGAGCCGGCTGAAGAACTACGCGCAGATCGCGCGCAAGGACTTCGTAATCACGCGCACCGCGAACAAGGTCAACACCGCCGGGCGCAAGGAAGAGCTGGCCTACCAGACGGTGATGAAGGGCAAGAGCATCAAGCGCGACATCGAGAGCCATCTGCTGTCGAAGGAAGTGGCCTCGGCCGGTACCTCGGCCAGCCCGCGTTCGGCTGCTGCTGTTGAGACGTGGATTTACACGGTCAACGACGTAGCGGCGGCTGGAGTCACGACCAACACGACGCCCGCCCCGGTTTCGGGACTGGCATCGACGGCGGGTACGGACGGCACGGCTACGGCGTTCATCGAATCCGATCTGAAGAACGCGCTGTTGCAGGCGTGGAGTCAGGGCGGCGAGACGGACGTGATCCTGCTATCGCCGACGCTGAAGAACAAGTCGGACGCCTTTACGGGTCAGGCGACGCGCTTCCGCAACGTGGCGGCGGGGGATCAGGCGGCGATCGTGGGCGCGGCGGACATCTACGTCTCGTCCTATGGCTCGCACAAGATTCAACTGTCGCGCTACATGCGGGCCTCGGCCGTTCTCTGCCTGGATATGTCCACCTGGGCGGTGGCTTGGCTAGACCCGATCCACATGGAGAACATCGCCAAGTCCGGCGACAGCGAGAAGCGCATGCTGGTCGGGGAGTACACGCTGGTGGCGACCACGCCGACGGCGAATACCAAGCTGACCAACGTCAACTAGCAACCACTCGGCCGGCGGGGAGCAATCCTCGCCGGTTTTCGCTTGAAAGAGATCGACTACGACCCGTTTACCGGGCTCACCACGACGTTCGAGTACGACCACGCGAGCGATCAGACCTACATCGGCTATCACCAGGACGCTTCCGCGATTCTGGAAGCCAACCGCTTGGATCGGCTCGACGAAGAGGCGCACCGCCGCGGCGCCAAGGAAGAATGGGCGCGCTATGCCCGCGTGCCGGTCATCGTGCAGATGGAATGGCTCACCAAATACGGCGTCAATTTCGCCAATCCCGACCATAAGAAGGGCTGGATGAAGCTGCTCAACAGTCCCGACTACGCCTATTGCAAGACCACCTCGTATCACCATGATCGATAGCAGGATCAAGCAATGCTTCAATTGGGTGGAACGCGAGGAATACACCAAGGCATGGCCGCAAGTCGCGGAAATGCTCAACGATCACCCCGATCAGCCGCAACTGCTGTATCTGGCCGGCTGCATCATGCGCCAGATGGGGCACGTCGGCATCGCCCTGCAACTGTTTCGCAGAGCATTGGCGCGCGAGCGGAAGATTCCCAATATCTGGATGCACTTCGGCTCTTGTTTGCACGACACGCATCAGTATGACGATGCCCGCGAAGCCTTCCTGCACGTCCACAAGACGCTGCCGCAGGATGCGCAGCCGCCGGCCAATATTGCCGCGGGCTATGTCCAGCAAGGAAAGGCGCGCGAGGCCGTTGAGTGGGCGGACAAGGCGCTGGCTCTCGCTGATGCGAATCCTATCGCGCGAATTGCGCGCGCTTTCGGCAATCTGTCACTAGGCCGCTGGGCCGAGGGCTGGAAGGATTCGGCTTACCTGTACGGCGACAAGCTGACCATCCGCGTTTACAACCCGCCCGAGCGGGAGGAGCCGACCTGGGATGGGAGCAAGGGCCAGACCGTCGTCGTGCAGGCCGATCAGGGCTTGGGCGACATGATTATGTTCGCGCAATGTCTCCCCGAACTCGTCCGCGACTGCAAGAAGGTCATCGTCGAGACGAATACGAGACTGGCGCCCCTGTTCCGCCGGAATTGGCCAGCAATCGACGTATACGACACGCTGGACACGAAGGGCGGTCTCACGTGGCCGCGCAAGTATCAGATCGACGCGCATGTGCATATCTCGTGGCTTGGGACCTACTACCGCAAGATCGACGCCGACTTTCCGCGCGTTCCGTACATCACGGCGGACCCGGAGAAGGCGCAGAAGTGGCGCGCGTGGTTGGAGCAATTCCCGAAGCCATGGATTGGCGTCGCCTGGCGCGGCGGCATTCCGCGCACCAATCACCTTGCGCGTTCGATCAAGCTCGAAGAACTAGCCCCCGTGTTCAAGCGGGGCGGCTCGTTCATCAATCTGGCCTATCAGGATGTGGGACTGGAGATCGCGCGCTGGAACATCGATAACCGCGAGCAGGTTCACGTTCCGAATCTGGACAACGACGGCGACTACGACGAGACCGTCGCGCTGATTTCCGAACTGGATCACGTCGTCACCGTGACCACGACCGTGGCCCATGTCTGCGGCGCGCTCGGCAAGAAAGCCTCGGTGCTGGTCAATGCGCAACCGGCGTGGCGCTACGGATACGATAACGATGGCATCGTCTGGTACCCGCGCGACTCCGTGAAGCTGTACCGGCAGGCCAAGGGCGAGAAGGACTGGCAGCACGCCATCGCGCGACTTGCCAGAGACTACGGCGCGTTCGTGGTGCCGCTGGCAGAGGCGGCGTGAAGTGGGAGATATGGGACGCCATCGAGTTAAAGCTGCGCGAATCAGGAATCAAGGTCTTCGCCGGGCTCACTGACCCGGAATTGAAGCGCTACGTCCTGGAAGGGCTTGATTTCCTGTATCTCGACAACGCGTATTTCAAGCGCGGGTCGAGGTCGACCAATTTCCGCCTGATCCGCCGCGGATTTCACCTTACCCGCCTGCTGGAACGGCCTACTGACCGCTTCGAGAAGTGGAACGTGAGCGTTGCGCCGTGGCGCAAGAGCGGGCTGGACGTGGTCGTGATCCCGCCGTCGCGCTATCACGTGGATATTTTCGGAGCCGACGCATGGCTGGATCAGACCTTGGCAACGCTGAAGCAGGTGACCGAGCGGCCGGTGCGCGTGAAGCGGGACAAGAACCTGCCCCTGGCCGAATACCTGCGCGAGTCCTGGGCGGTGGTGACCTATGGCTCTGCCGCGGGTGTGGAAGCTGCACGGATGGGCGTGCCCGTGTTTGCGGGGCCGATCTGTCCGAGCTTGCCTATATCAGCGGGCAGTGTTGAGCAAATCGAGACGCCCGAATACAAGGAGCGGGGGCCATGGCTTGCCTCCCTCACGTATGCGAATTGGGCGCTCCCCGAATTGGACCGTCTTAACTTGAAAGACTACTGCTACTCATGCGCGTCGTAACCACGTGCAACAAGACCGGCTTGGAACTCTACGGCCATCGCTGGCTCAAGGGCATGGCCAACTGGCCCGCAGGCGCCGAGTTCCACTGGTACACCGAAGGCTACGAGGCGCCGAAGGGCGTTATCGCCACCGACTTCGCGGAACTGCCTGCGTTCACGCAATGGAAGCTGAAGCACGCCGGCTATGAGCCTCCGAGTTGGCAATGGAATGTGGTCGGCTACGCGCACAAGGTCTTTGCGGCAGCGGATGCCTTGTACGACTACGACGGTATCGGCGTGTGGTTGGACGCGGATGTCGTAACTTACAAGAAGATACCGGAAGCGCTCATGGCAACGCTCTTAGACGGCCACTATCTGGCGCGTTTCGAGCGAACGGGGATGTATACCGAAACCGGCATGTGGATCGTGGACTGTAGACACCCGGAGCATCGGAACTTCCTCGACGCGTGGCGGAATGTCTACTTTTCCGAGCGCTACAAGGTCCTTCCGCAGTGGCACGACTGCATGACGATGGATGCCACCGTTCGGACGTTTTTGTCCGATGGCAGGATCACGACGACGAATCTGTCCGGGGAACATTGCAAAGCTCCCCATCCGATGGCGGTGACGGAGATCGGCAAATATCTGGATCACTGCAAGGGGCCCAGGAAGATCAAGGGCCGATCGCCGGAAAACAAGTTTCGCAAAGGAGGCAAGTGACGATGAATGACCCGTATGCGCCGTTCTCTGATTCGCTGCATTTTCTGATTGAGTACTGCAAGGCGCGCGTTGCGAGAGGCGATACAGACGCCGCCGACGCGCTCAATATGTGGGACAAGTATCGCCCTGGCCCGCTCGTCCCGGCGCCCAAAATCAATTGGGACGAGAGCAGACGTCAATACGTCTGGTAAGCCGGCATGATTCCCCTCTCAACCGATACCTGGGGAGCAGAAGAAAAAGCGGCGATATTGGAAGTGATGCAGTCGGGCCGCTACACGATGGGACCGCGAACGGAAGCGTTCGAGGCCGCTTACGCCGCGTATTGCGGGACGAAATATTGCGTCGCGGTGAATTCGGGATCGTCGGCCAATCTCTTGATGACCGCCGCCTACACGCTGCGCCACGGCAAGGGCCGCGTGGTCGTTCCCGCGGTCGGCTGGTCAACTTCTTACAGTCCATTCCAGCAATACGGCTGGACGCTGATCTTCGTCGATATCGATCGAGAAACGCTCAACTACGACGTTGCGGCGCTGCACCGCGCCTGCGAGCGCTACAGCCCCGATCTGATCCTGACGATCAATCTGCTCGGCAACCCGAACGACTACGACAAGCTGCCCGATCTACCCATCCTCGAAGACAACTGCGAGGCGATGGGCGCCGAATACAACGGCCGTCGTGCCGGCAGCTTCGGGGTCATGTCCAGTCATTCGACGTACTTCTCGCACCATATCTGCACGATGGAAGGCGGGATGATTACGACGGATGACGAGTACTACTACCACATGCTGCTGTCGCTGCGCTCGCATGGCTGGACGCGCCATTTGCCGACCAAGAACCGGCTCGGCGCGAAGGTGGATAAGTTTCACTTCATCCTGCCCGGCTACAACGTAAGACCCACCGAAATGCAGTCGGCGATCGGCATCGAACAACTCAAGAAACTCCCCGGCTTTATCGCACAGCGGCGCGAGAATGCCGTGCGCTTCCCTCTGCGCACGCAGAAGGAAATCGGCAAATCGTCATGGTTCGGCTTCGTCGTGTACGACGACGACCGTGAGTTGGTCGGCGCCTACGAAAGTCGTCCGGTCGTCACCGGCAATTTCCTGCGCCAGCCGGTGATCTACGCCTATGACTACGTGGCGACGAAGACCGAGAATGCGGACTATATCCACGATCGCGCGCTGATGATTGGCAACAGCCACGAACGCATGGAATGGAAGCTCGGTAAGGCAGCGTGAGACCGCTGCCGGTTTTTATCGGCTTCGATCAGAAGGAAGCGGTCACCTACCACGTCGCCTGCCAGTCGCTCATCGAGCACGCGACGGTGCCGATCGCGATCATTCCGCTGGCGCTCAACACGCTCGACTACACGGAAATCTGCACCGACGGCTCCAACGCTTTCACCTATTCGCGCTTTCTGGTCCCGTACCTGTGCGGCTTTGTCGGACGGGCGGTATATCTCGACAGCGACGTGCTGCTCCGCGATGACATTGCCAAACTGTTTGACGCGCAGCGGCTGGATCAGGGCGTGCAAGTGGTCAAGCATGATTACAAGACGAAATTCCCGAAGAAATATCTCGGCCACGTCAACGAAGACTATCCGAGGAAGAATTGGTCGAGCGTCATTTTGTGGAACTGCGGCTTTTACCCGCATCGTTGCCTGACGCCTGAGTTCATTGCCAAGCAGCAAGGTTCCTACTTGCATCGCTTTTCGTGGCTCACCGATGCGCAGATCGGCGACCTGGCGAAGTCCTGGAATCACCTGTGCATGGAATATCCGAAGTCGTTGAACCCGAAGCTCTACCACTTCACGGTCGCGTCGCCCTGCTTTGACGGTTACGAGAATCAAGAGGGCGCGCAGGCATGGCGCCAAACCCTACAACGCGTATTGGAACCTCTTTAATGGGCCTACTCGACTTTATTCTCGGCCGCAAACCACAACCGCAGCCCAACGCGGGCCCCGGCATCCTCGCGGTCCCCAAAGGGACCACGCAACAGTCGTATCAGGACTACGCGGAAATGCAGATGACCAAGGGCCAGCAGCCGCTATCAATGGCGGATTGGCTGAAGCAGCAGCAAGCCCAGCCCCCAGCGCCTAAACCGTAATGGCCCTCGCTACCTACGCCAATCTGAAGACCGCCGTGGCGACGTGGCTGAGTCGCGCGGATCAGACGAGCAATATCCCCGACTTCATTACCCTGTGTCACGACAAGCTGATGCGCACCTTGCGTACGCGGGAAATGGAAACGATCGACGCGGCTCTGTCGATCAACACGGAATCGGTGAACGTGCCGAGTCTTTGGCTGGAAACGCGCACGATGTACGTCATGTCCACATCGCCCCGTTTCCAGTTGCAATACATATCGTCCGAAAAGATGGTCGAATGGTTCGCTGACGCCTCGACAGGGATTCCCGAGTTCTTCACCGTCGTCGGCGGCACATTCCGCTTTGCCCCGATTCCCGATACCACCTACACCGCGACGCACGTCTACTACGCCGGTCTCGCGCAAATGTCGGCGGATTCGGACCATAACTGGATTCTCGACTCGCACCCCGATTTATACCTCTACGGGAGTCTTCTGGAAGCGATGGGACTGATCCAGAACGATGACCGGGCGCCGTTGTGGAAGCAGTCCTATGACGAAGCGTTGGCCCTCGTCATGCGTCAATCGAGCCGCGCCAAAACGGGGCCGGCGATGCAGATTCGTCCGGGCTGATGGCGTCAACGAAGTATTTTCCCGTCGTTTTCGCGCCGGACCTGGACCCCTCATGGGGAATTAACCCCGGCGTTTTGACTGACGTTCAGAACATGGTCCCGACCAAGCGCGGGACATTGCAGAACTACGCTTGCGCTACCACCCTCGGCACGACATTTTCGGAATCTACTTACAGCACGCCGCTGACTGGTGCGATCATCAAAAAGGTAGACGGCACCGCGCGCCTGTTTGTTGCCACCCTCACAAGACTCATGGAGGCAACCGATACCTCGACATGGATCGATCGGTCCAAGGGCGCCGCAGATTATTCCTTTACGAGCGACAACCATCGTTACGACGAGGATTGGCAGTTCACCTCGTATGGTAACGATGTCATCGCGGTCAGCAAGAGTAACAATCCGCAAGTCATTAACGCCTCGAGTGCATTTGCCGACCTCGGGGGTAGCCCTCCCAAGGCCGCGTGCTGCACCACCAACAAGAATTTCGTGTTGCTCGGCAACTGCAACAACGGCGTCAATGATCTCGGCGATCAGATATGGTGGTCCGGGCTCGGAAACGATGCGACATGGACGGCGGACGCCGCGACGCAGGCTGGAAATTATAGGCTGCTCGACACGCCGGGCAACGTAACAGCGCTGGTGAACATGCGCGAGTCGGTAATTGCCTATAAAGAGGACTCGGTTTACCTCGGCGACTATCAGGGATCGCCCCTACTCTGGACATGGCGCCTGATTACCGACAAGGTGGGGTGCGCGTCGCCGCATGGGGTCGCAATTGTTGATGGCATCCACTACTTTTGCCATCGCACCGGGATATTCCGCTTCGACGGCGCTTCGGTGCAGCCGATCGGCCCGCTGATAAACAACTATTTGTGCGTGAAGCTCGGGGATCAATCGAAGTATGCAACCGCGCACGCGGTGTACGACGAATCGAGCAGCCTGATCCTGTGGTATTTCAACACGACTGCGGACAGTACGGCCTACACGCGACAGCATGCGCTCGCGTTCAATCCGAAAACGGGCCAGTACGGGTACGTTACGGATGGGTGGGACACCGGCATCTGCCGCGGCGTGGTCAAGGCAACTCTGTCGGATATCGCGGCGTGGCAACCTACTCTCGGGACCACGGCGAACACGACCTCCAACATTCTGCTCGTCGGCCAAGTTGTCTCGACGACGAACGCCGTCATCAAGACGGTACGGCTCGGGGATACCAATTCCTCGGCGACCATGAGCATTACGACCGGCGACATTGGCGACGACATGACGTTCGCTAAGGTCACTGGTGTCAAGGCGCGCTGGCTCTCCTACAGCGGCACGCTGGCGAATATGACGGTGAGCGGGCGCAAGTACCAGGGCGACACCGCCTCCGATACCGCGACCTTCACCGCGGACGCGACAAATGCCCGGTGGGACGGCGCCATGAGTCGCCGCATTCATTACATGACGGTCCCGATCAGTACCTACGGCGAACTCGCCGGCCTGTTCATTACTTCGGTACCGGCCGGCGCGCAATGAGCGTCCGGGTTGATCCCAAGCTGCCGATAGCCCCGGTAGCCGGGGATGATCCTGCGGTACCGCTGATGAAGCCGGATCGCTATTTCGACCGACTTGTAAGACGCCTCAACGAACTGTTCCGCACGTTCGGCGATGGCACGATCGCGCTGCTCGACGAAGGGACGTATCTCGGGCAGGCGTCGGGACTGAATTTCGTCGGCACCGACGTTACCGCGACGCTCGGGACGGACGGCACTGGCGTCGTGACGGTTAGCGGCGGTTCCGGCATTACGTCACCACTGACCACCAAGGGCGACGTATGGGGCTATTCAACGACTGACGCGCGCATTCCTATCGGCAGTAACGGACAAGTCCTGACCGCCGACAGCACGCAGACCTTGGGGCTTAAATGGGCCACGCCGAGCGGCGGATCGTCGGGCCTCTTTTGGGCCCTTGTGATGGGCGGTAACTGATGACAACGCCAAACCTCAACGCTCCGACGCAGATCGTCGGCGATCGCGATGTATGGGCCGGCACCAACACGCTTACGACGCGGGTAACCGCGGGGGCTTCGGAGACGGTCATCGTCCTCGGCATTACGGCGTGCAATATCCACGCGTCCAATGCGGGGTGGGCGCTGTGGAGTCTCAATAACGGGACCGACTTTCGCGGCACGTTTCAAATTGCCGTGCCGCTGACCGCGACGGTGCAATTGCTCGACAAGCCGCTGATTATGAATCCGGCCGATTTGCTCAAGTTGCAGGCGAACGCATCGAGCAATATCGAGTTCATCACTTCCATGCTGCGCATTACGTGAGCAACGCCTATAACGGGCGCGTTCTTGGCGCCGACAACATTCCAAGTTTCAAGAAGGCGTCCGGCATCTGGCGCCCGACGTTCATTGCCGGTCAGTTGCGCGGGCTCGCCGATGGCTTGCGCTTCCCGCCGAGCTTGCAGGACCCTAGTTTTTCGTCGGTCGTACTGCTCCTGCACTTCGACGACATCGGCGACGCAAACCATAACGGTGGCAGCATCACCAATTATGGCACCTGTAGCAAAGCTGTCGATTACGTGCAGCCCGTCAACGGAGGACCGGCTTTACAAGATGTAAGACCCAGCGTCCTCCATTTCGGAGCGGCGGTAGCGAACATCGGGATCGGCGCCGCGTCTGCGAGCATCCGCAGCGTGCAGGTGTTGCCGGACACCTCCACATTAAGCATGGGGACCGGAGACTTCACCATTGAGGGATGGTATTGGTTTCAAAGTTCATTCTCGCAGTCTTCGATCTTCGACTTTCGGACTGGCGCGTCCAGCGTCTGCCCCGAGGTAATTCTATTCTCTACTGGGTCGCTTACCTATCAAGTAAGCGCCACGCAGCAAATTACCACAGCAACCGGCGTCATTGCGGCTGGTTCGTGGTTTCACATTGCCGTGGCGCGCTCTGGTACGTCCACGAAGATGTTTGTCAACGGTACGGCGCTTGGAGGCACCTACACCGACAGCAACAACTATACCTCGGGCGGCGTCACCATCGGCAATAACAACCTGCAAGGCGGCATCGGTAATGCCGGCATGACGGGTTACGTGGGCGAGTTTCGCGTCACCAAGGGCGTTTGCCGCTACACGACTACTTTCACCCCGCCGACAGCGCGGTTCCCTGACTACTAGGCACAACTATGAGCGGATTCTTCGGCGACTTGTTCAACGGGCAGGGCCCCACGACGACGACAACCTCGTCGGCGGGCGACTTTGCTACCCCGTACTGGCAGCAATATTTGTCGGGGCTGAATCAGACGCTGGGGGCGAATCCGATCACGCCCTACGGCGGTCCCACCGTCGCGCCGCAGAATCAGATGCAGCAGACGGCCAACGACATGGGCTACAACCTTGCGACCGGCGGAAGCCCGGCGGGGAACATGGCGAACGCCGCCATCATCGGGCAAGCCTCTGGCGCGCTCAACAATCCCTACGCGACGACGCTCAATCCCTATCTCGGAACCGATCCCTATACACAGCAGGTCATCAACAGCACCAACAGCAACATGGCCGACGCGTATCAGAAAGGCACCGCGGCACAGACGGCGGGTGCCTTCAATCAGGCCGGGGCCTACGGCGGCTCCGCTTATCAGGACACGATGGCGCAGAACAACAAGGCGTTCGCCAATGCTCTGGGCACGACCGACTCGAACCTGCTCAACCAGAACTACTACAACAACGCGCAACTCGCGGAAGATCAGCTTAACCGCTCGACCGGAGCCCTCCAGAACACCTACGGCAACCAGCTCCAGGCGGCGAACCTGGGCCTGCAATCGCAGTACGCGGACTGGAATGCGATCAACGGGCTTAACAGTTTGGGGACCGCGCAGCAGGGCAACACGCAGAACGTCCTTGGAGCGATGCAGAACTACTACACCCAGCAGCAGCAGGCGCCGTACCTCGGCTACGACCTGATGGGCAACGCGCTGACCAATTATTCCAACGCGAACCGCCAGCAGATTCAGCAGTTGCCGGGACAGAATCCGGCGCTCGCCCTGACGGGACTGATCGGAGCCGGCGCGACGGCCCTCAATGGTTTCTTCCCGACGACGCCGACGGCCTGACATGGCGACCAATCCCGCGATCCCGTATTACGGCTACTACTTCGGCAACACGCTTCAGGAAGACCCGGCGCAGTCGCAGACCGCGCAGCAATTCCTCACCGCGTTGCGCCAGTACGATCCCACCGCCTACTTCCAGCAGGGCACGCAGGGGGGCTCCGACGGGAGCGTGCCGACGTGGACGATCCAGTATGACGCTTCCAAGCTCCCCGGTGGCGGCGCGCAGAACGTCGACCTCAACCCGAATGACTATTCGCCCCTGTACGGCGAAGCGACCGGCCACGGCATTCAGGGCACCGTCAACAATCCGAGCGGGGTGACGACGGACCCGGTCTACGGGAAGACGACGCCCACCTCCAACTTCACGTTTCCCAAGGACAGCAACCTCGACGACATCCTCGGCCCATTGCTCGTCGCATCGTTCGGCTTCGGCGCGCCGTTCCTGGCCTCCGCGATGTCGGGGGGCGCCTTGGGCGGCAGTGCCGGGGGTCTCCTCGCGGAACAGGCGGCAGCCCCGATCGTTGACGGCACCTCGGATGGCATTGCCGGGGTAGGTGCGGACGGCTTGGATGGCAGCGCCTTCGGCATGGCCGATCGTGGCCTCGGGGTGGCCGGTGGCGCGGGCTCGGACGGGACGCTTTCCGCCTCCGACATCAGCGCCTTGCAGGACGGGACCGGCTTCGGCATGAACGATAGGGGCCTCGGGACCACGGCCAACGGAGGCCTTGGTTCGGGCACGGACGGCACCTTGACCGCGAGCCAGATCGCCGATCTGTCGCCCGGTCTTCTGTCGGGCATTTCGCCGTCGCAAATCTTGAGCGGCTTGAGCAAGATTCCGGGCATCCTCAGCAAGATTCCCGGGCTCGGCGGCTCCGCGGGAGGCAGCGGAGGGGGAGGGGCTGGAGGGGCTGGCGGCTTGCTCAACATGCCGCCCTCGCAATACGGCAGCCTCGCGGGGCTCTTGAAAAGGTATTACGGAGGCACGAATGGCTAATCCCACCGCTCCCCTCGGCAGTTTCCCCAATTACACGGTGCCGTTCCCGTATGCCAACCTGCCGGCGCAACTCCAGGCTTCGACCAATCCGCCTGCGCCCAGCAACGGCAGCCAGTATGGGCGCTGGAACGGCGTCAACAATAACGCCTTCGGCCTCTTTCCCTCGCAGTGGCCGTCCGTGTTCGGCAGTCCCACCCCGCAGCCGATGCAGTTTCAACCGCCGTGGGGCAACAATGGCGGCAGCAATCAGGGACCGGGATCGAATCCCGGCATGTCCGGCGGGCTGCCGCCGATTCCTGCAGCCGCGCCGCCGGGCTCGCAATGGATACAGGGGCAACCCGGCAGTCAGCAGCCGCCGATCACGCCCGGCATGAGCCTGCCCCCGTTGAATCCGGGGCAATCGCCGTTCACGCCCGGTCTGCCGAGCGTGGCACCGGCAGGCGCTTCGATGCAGAAGTCGGCCATGCAGCCCATGAGCGCCCCGCCGGGTAGCCCGCTCGCCGCGTCCGCTGCGGCGACCAACGCATGGGGGAATGCGACAGGGCAGAACGTCAACGGCGCATTGGCGGCGCAGGCAGCCTTTCAGCAGGCGCAGGCGGCGAGCCGACATAGCCCCGGTCAGGCGGTCGCCGATCCCGGCTTCAACGGTCAGGTCATCGACGTGCCGTGGTCGCAGATCGGCAACTTCCGCCTGCCGACCAACCTTGGCAATGGTCCCATCTCATTGCGCTTTACCACGCCCTCCACCATGGGCGACACCGCGGGCATGCAGTTTTCGCAGGGGCAGGGGCAGCAAGAGGCGTTCCGGCTCGCATCTCTCGCCACCCAGCCGGGCGTCTTCGGCACGGGCCCGGGCGCGCAGGGGAACAACGTCCTGCAATCCATCTTGAGCGCTTCCCCCAATTTCCGCTTCAACATCGGCGGTCAGTCCAACGCCGGTACTACGGCCCTTGATCCCAATACGACCTACTACATGAACCTCGCCAACCGCAACAGTTACGGGGGACCGGACATGTACGGGCAGAACTACGGCACCAACTTTGACTTTACCAACTGACCATGGCCGATAACCTCGCCCTCGATCCGAACAACGTTCTGGCGACCGCGCAAGGCCTGCTCGCGCAATTCCAGCCCAGCCCCGAGCTCCAGGCGCAGGCGCAAAAGCAGGCGCAGCTACAGTTCTTCCTCGGGCTCATGGGGGCAAGGAAGGGCTCCGAATACGGCACCATCGGGCAGTCCGGCATCAATGCGTTGCAGGGCTATCAGACGTATTTAAAGGATCAGCAGGCATTGCGTGCGCAGAACATGCAGTCGGTGATTCCACTCCTCGGCTTGTTGCAAAAGCAGCAGATCATGGGTCAGATCGGGGGCGCCCTAAACGATGCGCAGCAGCCGGTCGGGGTCAATACCACGCTGCCCGCGGGGGCTGTTGGTGGCAACGGCATGGGCGGCGGCACGGACGCTATGTTCGGCCCTTCTTCACAGCCGGGCCCCACTGCGGGCCCTACGGTGAACATGCCCGCGTACCAAGCCGATCCGAGCATGCGCCAGCGCCTCGCGAAGATCGGCGTACAGGCGAAGGTGGCCGGGATCGATCTCGCGCCCGATCTCAACTTCATGTTTCCGCAGCCGGTGCGCGTGAATGCTGGCGGGGGAATCTACGATCCCGGAACCGGCGCAATCAACATGACGCCGAAGAGCGTTGACGGCTCGCTTCCGGTCAAAGGTGCCGATGGCAATTGGAACTATCAGCAAGTGGGAAACGCAGCCAACGCACTGACCTTCCCGACTGTCGCAAAGAATCTTGCAAACCTCGCCACGGAGCCATTGAAAGGGGTACTGCCGGGTGGTGGCGAAGGTATCGTCGGGACCGGGTTGAGTTCGCTCGGCGGGGCAAGCGGAGCGTTCGCACCGCTTAATAATATATTCGGCCCGCAGCCCGGGAGTCCCTCCGCGAGTCCGGCCGGATTGCCGCGGCTCGGCGCTCCTGTGCAGACGAAACTCTCTCCCGAGCAGGACAAGAATTCCGAGGCACTGGGCGAAGAAGGCGCGACTTATCGCACAGCGACGACGCAGTCTTCAAAGGCGCTGGGGCAACTCGACGAGTTGAGGGGCACGCTCAAGTATTTTACGCCGGGTCCCATGGTGCCTACACTGGCGTCGCTCGCTGGCGTGGCGCAGTCGTTTGGAGCGCCCGGCCGCTATGTCGCGGACAAGCTCATCCCGAACTCGGCGACCGCATTGCCGGCGATCGCAGCCATGGAAAAGATCGGCGTCGGCCTTACTGCGGAGCAGAGCAAGGTATTCGGCTCGCGCGAAGGCCAGCAGGTAATCGGCATGATCAAGTCGGCGATGGCGAATGCCGCGCAAGTTCCGGGCGCCCCGGAAACGATCATTGACGGGCAGGCAGGGATGCACCAATGGATCGTCGATAAAGGGCTCGCTGCCAGGAAGTGGATCGCTGATCCGGCCAATCATGGTTCGCTCAACGGCTTCTCCGAGCAGTGGGACGTGTCGCACCCGGTTTCGTCGTATGTAAACCTGCGCGCCATCGAGAACATTGCGAAGGGGCTCCCGCCTGGATCGCCGCAAGCGGCCCCGGCTCCTTCGACGCCAGCCGCGCCTGCCGTTCCGCCGCAAGCCGTGCAACTGCTCAAAGCCAATCCGCAATTGCGCGGACAGTTCGACGCTAAATACGGTGCGGGCGCGTCAGCGCGCTTCCTCGGCCAATAATGGATAACGTCTTCGATCAATTCGACGCGCCGGCCTCAACTGTCGGGACGCCGCTCGCCGCAGGACAGTTCGGTCCCGGCACCAAGTACAGCGCTGCACAAATGGCGCAACTTAATGCAGCGCGGGACTCACTGCGCACGGCGGAAGCCAATGGCGATCCCGCGACCTATGGCGGCGAAGGCAAGCCCAATCCGTTCGATCAGTTCGATGCTGCGCCAGCATCAGCGAATCCCGATGCGGCCTTGGGTGGCACGCTGCAATTCGGCATCCCATACACCGGGGCGCGGCTTGATACGCACATTCCGCTTCCGGCGTCGCTTGAGGCGGCATTGGTCAGTGCCGGCAAGTCAACCTCGAATTTCGTCCGCGGCATTACGCATCCCACGACGAGTGTCGCGCAGGATGCACAAGTCGCGGCTGACAACGCGGCCACGGCGCCACTAGAAGCCGCGCATCCACTGGCGACGGCGCTGGGGGGGATCGCTCCGTACATGGCGACCGCCAACCCGATGGCAATGGCCGCGATCGCCGCAGCGGGCTACGGCACTCCGGGGCAGCGCGCGGAAAATGCCGCGTTCACTTATGGCGGCGCGAAAGTAGGGCAACTCGCCGGACGCCTTCTGGGGCCCTCGTCAATGGCGCCTGTGGCGTCGAATGGCGCCGAAGACTTCGCCAGCTACCCGTTGAGCGCCGGCAACAAGTTCGGTATCCCGCTGCGCGTGGCGCAGACGACGGATAATGTGCCGCTCAAGATCATCGACTCCGTTGCGGCCAATCTGCCGATCAGTTCAGGTGTAATCAGCAAAGCCAAGGACGCGAGTTTCCAAGGGTTCAACCGCGCTGTCGGCAACACATTCGGCGCCAACACGACGCAGATTACGCCGGAACTGCTGGGGCAGGCGCAGCAGAGCATCGGCAGCACGATCGGACAACTGGCGGCGCGCAACTCTCTCAACCTTGATCCGCAGCTGGCGCAGGACATCGCCGCAGTCTCACAGCGCGCGAGCAAGAACCTGAGTACCAGCGATGCGCAGATCGTCGGCAAGCAGATCGACGAACTGTTGAGCAAGGTCGATCCGAATACCGGCACGATTCCCGGCACCAACTACCGCGCGTTTCGCTCCGACCTGGGCGATCTCGCGGCAAGTTCCGGCGGCACGCTCGGGAATGTCCTGGGCGACCTTCGGGGCGCGGTAACCCGCGGCATGGACCGATCAATTACGCCGGAAGACGCCCAAGCGTGGGCACAGGCTAATCGGCAATACTTCAACGTCAATCAGGTCGCGAATGCAGCCAAGGCCACCCCCGGCTCTCTCTCGCCTGCACAACTTCTGCAAGCGGTCAATTCTGCGCAGAGAAAAGCGCGCTTCGGCGGCGGGAATGATCTAGCCGAACTCGCACAGTTTGCCAAGCCGGTATTAGGCGATTCGATCCCGAACAGCGGCACGGCGCAACGGCTGTTCTATCAGAAGATGCTTACCAACCCGCTGACGACAATCGGCTCCATCGGCGGCGGCTTGTACGGGGCAAACGAACTCGGATTAAATCCAATGGACATCGCCGCGGGAGGGCTGCTGGCCTATGGCGCAGCACGCGGCATGGCCGGCAAGCCGGCGTCACTTCTTACACGTCGCCTGCTCACGCAGGGCGGTGGACTGCTAGGTTATTCGTCGGCGCAGTAACCGCCGGAAAGCGACGCCGACAGGCATCAGCAAGCGCGGGCAGTAACGCCGCGTCAGGCGCATTACGAGCGCCCAGAAGACGGTCGACACGAAACCGGCTAAGGCGTATTTCCATGGTTCCATAGAGCGCTCCTCCGAGGGCGTTTTTTCATTCTAATCGCAAAGGCGCCACGATGCCAGATTGGGTACTTCCGGGGGTGGTATCGGGGCTGGCAGGGCTCATCTGGTATCTCGCCCGGCGGATTATGACCAAGCAGGACGTGGCTGAGTCCGCGCTGCGCGAGACGGATCGCAACGTCAACGCCAAGCTGGATGCGATCCACAGTTACATGCAGAGCGAGCTACGCCAGTTCGACGTAAGGCTGTCCGTCGTCGAGACATTGGTATTGCCCAACAAGCCGATGCGCTGATGGACGCCGACCGCATCGTCGATCAGATGACTGCGGGCCGCGCCAATCTTCCCGCCTTCCTGATGACGATCCGCTCCTGCGAAGGGACGGACGGACCGGACGGCTACAGGACCCTGTTCGGCGGCAAGCTGTTCGACGACTTCAGCGCGCATCCCAATGTCCGCGCCAGCTTCAAGCAAACGGACGGCTCGCTCGGCTTCACGACCGCTGCGGGCGCTTACCAGATCATTTTTTCGACGTGGGACCGTCTGCGGGTCAAGTTAAGACTTCCCGACTTCTCGCCCCTCTCACAGGACGCGGCGGCGACCGAGCTTATCAGCGAAAAGAATGCCCTGGCCGACGTGCTGGCCGGACGGTTGATGGATGCGGTCAACAAGTGCGGGGTGGTATGGGCGTCCTTGCCTTCCTCTACCTATATGCAGCCGAGGCGCAGTTTTCAATTCGCCGCCGACGCCTACTCGGATGCCGGCGGCGTTATCGCATGAGCGAGGAAGAGGCGACGCTTGCGGCCAGTATCGCGGGGGCGTGCATCGTTGCCGTCCTGCTGGTGCTGGCGGTGCATTTCGGCGTGTCGTTGTGGTGAGCTTGCTATCGCGCGAGGATGTCGCGGAACTGATTATGACCTGTGATGACGTGAAGGAGCGCATGGCTGAGCGCAGGGTTTATAGCAGAAAGTCAGATGGAACGGTTCCGCTAGGAACCCTGACGTGCGGAGAGCTAATCACAATGAGTAGAGGGCTTATGTTGCTCGTATGGCAGCAATACCCGGAACTCGCAGACCCGGCAGAGGTTGAACAGCTTATTCGCAGCGCGGCATTGCGCGGAGCGGGCGGGGCCATGAACTAGGTGCCCGCGAGGAAAAATACCGACGAAGAATGCATTGAAGCCTTAAACCTGATCGAGCAGCACGGCTCGGGACACCTGGCGCGCAAGGCCAAGGGGACGGTCCTGTCTGCCAGCGGCATCAATCACCGGGCCAACGTCGGGCGGCAGCGCAATCTTCGGCCGATGTTCCATCGCGACGAAAAACGCATCGTCATGCGCGAGCGCATCGGCAGGATGCACATCGTCATCCCCGACGTACAGGCAAAGCCCGGCGTGCCGCTGGAGCATCTGACGTGGGTCGGCAACTACATCGCCGAGAAACAGCCGGACGTGATCGTGTGCATCGGCGATTTCGCGGACATGCAGGCGTTAAGCAAGTACGACATGGGAACCATCCGCGGCGAGAACAAGCGGGTGCAAAAGGACTTGCAGGTCGCGAAGGACGCGATGGACCTGCTCACCGCGCCATTCAAGAATGTGCCGGGCTACGACCCGGAAATGCATCTGACGATGGGCAATCACGAAGAACGGCTTGACCGCTTCGCGAACGAGCATCCGTACCTCGAAG
>Ga0207664_10000667_pt1 | contig 23582 bp, 26 predicted proteins | sample LARL83metaG_FD_184349 | JGI IMG/M metagenome (GOLD analysis project Ga0207664, IMG submission 184349) | Corn, switchgrass and miscanthus rhizosphere microbial communities from Kellogg Biological Station, Michigan, USA - LAR L8-3 metaG... | ecosystem: Host-associated > Plants > Roots >... | reverse complement strand
GGAAGAAGCCGTCGGCTATCTCGAGGCGCTCAAGCGCACGTTCGTGCAACTCGGCGTGAGCGACGTGAAGATGGAGGAAGGCTCGCTGCGCTGCGACGCCAACGTCTCCATTCGTCCCGCCGGCGCGAAAGAATACGGCACGAAAACCGAGATCAAGAATATGAACTCGTTTCGTTCGGTGTATCGCGCAATCGAGAGCGAGATCGAACGGCAGATCGGCGTCATCGAATCCGGCGGCCGCATAGTTCAGGAAACGCGCGGCTGGGATGAAAGCCAGGGCGTGACGCACTCGATGCGCAGCAAAGAGCAGGCGCACGACTATCGCTATTTTCCCGATCCGGATCTCGTGCCGCTGGAGATTGACCGCGCGCTGGTGGATCGCATCAAGGCGACCCTGCCGCAACTTCCGCCGCAGCGCTTCGAACGTTATCACGGCGAATACGGTTTGGACGTGAAGCAGGCGACGCAGCTTATAGACAATCTGCCGCTGGCGGATTACTTCGACAAGTGCGTCGCGGCGAGCAAGAACCCGCAGCAGAGCATGAACTTCGTGCTCGGCGATCTCTCGCGCTTGGCGAACGAGACTGCCACGCCGGTGCACGAGTCGCCGGTTACCCCGGAGCATCTGGCGGAGCTAATAGCGCTGGTCGAAGGCAAGACGATCAACTCGAAGATCGCCAAAGAACTGCTCGCGCGCGTCTGGAACGGCGAGGGTTCTCCGAAGGCCATCGTCGAGAAAGAAGGCCTCGCGCAGACCAGCGACACGGGCGAGATCGAGAAGTTCGTCGTCGAGGTTCTCGCGAGCAACGAGAAGGCCGTAGCCGACTATAAATCCGGCAAGACCAACATCCTGGGCTTCCTAACCGGCCAAGTCATGAAAGCCTCCCGCGGCAAAGCCAACCCCGCACTCGTCCAGGACTTGCTGAAGCAGAAGCTGGGATAGCAAATTGTCATCGTGAGGTATCGAACGACCGCGAGCAACGCGAGCGGCGCCGAGCGAAGTCGAGGCGTCCCCTCACGATGACACCGTCCGAACTCGCCGATCAGCGCACTCTCGAAACGCTGGATTACGACAGCGTGCGCGATCGCGTCGTTGCGCAAACGCGCACCGAGCGAGGCCGAGCGTTAGCGGACGAACTCTGCCCGTTCGTCGACTTCGAACGCGTGAAGCGCGAGCAGGCGGCCACGGAAAAGGTTCGCGAGCTCATCGTTACTGCCGACCTGCACGTGATGCCGGCCGCCGATACCGCGGATCTCACGGAGCGTGCCGCCATCGGCACTTCACTGGGCGCGACCGAACTGCGCTCCGTCGGCGACGCGATTGCTGCGGCGGCGGCCGCGTACAATAAGACGCGCGAAAACCCCAGCGACGTCCTCGACGCCGTCACCGCCGGTTACGCGCCGCTCAAAGACGTGCAGCGCGCCATTACCGATGCCATCGACGAGCGCGGCGTCGTGTTGGAGCGCGCCTCGCACGCCTTGGGCCGCATTCGTAAGAATCTGCAGACCGCCCAAGCCGAGGCACGCGACCGCGTGAGCGCGCTGCTTCGCTCGGCGAAATATTCGAAGGCGATTCAAGACGCGGTCGTGACGATCCGCGAAGGCCGCTTCGTCATTCCAATTAAAGCCGAGTTCGGCGGCGAAGTGCCGGGCATCGTTCACGACACCAGTTCCAGCGGCCAAACGCTGTTCATCGAACCGCTTGCGGCGCTGGATGCCAATAACCGCTTGCGCACGCTGCGTTTGGAAGAAGAGCGCGAGATCGCCCGCATTCTGCAAGAGCTCTCGCGGCAGGTCGGCGCGCACGCGGATCAGATCGAGCGCAACGTCGACATGCTCGCGGAGATCGATCTGCTCGCCGCAAAGGCGCGTGTCGGCCAAGCGCTGGGCGCAAGCATGCCGGAACTCGATGAGAGCGCCGCGCTCTCGATCCGCGACGGCCGCCATCCGCTGCTCGGCGACCGCGCGATTCCGCAGTCGCTGGACCTCACCGAGGAGACGCGGCTCATTGTCATCAGCGGTCCGAACATGGGCGGCAAGACGGTCGCGCTCAAGATGGTCGGTTTGTTCGTCGCCATGACCTACAGCGGCATGCAGATTCCCGCGGCGCAGGCGCGCATCGGGCACTTCACACGCGTCTTCGCGGACATCGGCGACGAACAGTCCATCGCCGAAAACACGTCGACGTTCTCCGCTCATCTGCGCCGCATGCGTCAGATCATCTCAGAGGCCGATGCGCGTTCGCTCGTGCTCGTCGATGAAATCGGCGGCGGAACGGAGCCGACCAGCGGCGCCGCCCTAGCCGTGGCGATGCTCGAGCGGCTGCTCGAAGTGCGCGCCTGCGGCGTGGTGACGACGCACGCCACGGAACTCAAACTCTTCGCGCATCAAACGTCCGGCGTTGCGAATGCCAGCGTGCGCTTCGACCCGCAAACGTTCGCACCGACGTACCATCTCGACGTCGGAACGCCGGGGCAGTCGCTCGCATTTCCGCTGGCGCGCTCGCAGGGCATTCCCGGCGAGATCATCGAGCGGGCGGAGTCGCTGCTCAGCACGCGCGAACGCGACTACGAGAGTGCGCTCGCGGAGTTATCGCAGCTGACGGCGCGGCTGCAGAGCGAGCGCGATACGGTGGAACGCGAGCGCTCGCACATCGAGCGTCTGCAGGACAACCTGCGCTCGCGCACGGAAGCGCTGGAACGCGAACGCCGCGAATTCGCCGATGCGGCGGAGGCGCGCATGCAGCAGGCGCTGCGCGAGTTCAGCGAAGAGTTGGCGCGGCGCGCGTCCGAACAGCAGGCGGCGCGACCAAAAGTTACGCCGGGCCAAAGCGCACTGCTGCAGCGCACCATCGACGAAATGCGCCGCGATTTACGCATTCGTCATCCTGAGGTATCGAAGGACGCCGACCGCAGTGGAGGCGCGTTCGAATCGGGCGACCGCGTACGCATCCTCTCGTACGGGCAAGAAGGCACCGTCATCTCCGACAACGGCGACTCGCTGCTCGTTGCCGTCGGTCCGATGAAAACGGTCGTGCGCAAGACGGACGTGGAACGCCGCGGCGGCTCTGTGAGCGCGCAAAAGGTACGAGTGCGCCGCGGTTCGGAACCGGCCGAAACCGCGCGTGTTGAAGCCGCCACACGCACCATGGCGGAACTGGACGTGCGCGGCAAACGCTACATCGAAGCGGAGCCCGTCGTCGACCAGTGGATCGACGAAGCGGCGCTGGCCGGCAATTCGCCGCTGCGGCTCATTCACGGCAAGGGTACCGGCATGCTCGGACGCGGCTTGCAAGAATTTCTACGCAGCCATCCCCAAGTGAAGACGATCCGATACGGCGATGAAAACGAGGGCGGCGGCGGCGTCACGATCGTCGAGCTGCGATAGATAGACCGGTATGCTTGTTCTTGCAGCGCTATTGGGCACGCTCGCGACAGCCGCACCGGGTCCGCCGCCGGCACCAACGGAGATCTACAAGGCCGCGCTGAAGCGCCTATCTTCACTTTCGCAGCCGGGGTACATAGATAGCGTTCAGCACTGGAAAGTGCTTGCCCAGACTCCGCAGGGCGCGCAGCCGAGCGAGTTCGACGAACGGGTCCTGTTCGATTCAACGGCGCGGCGCGAGTGTGTGCTGTTCGTGCCGTACACGCCTGACAGTCAGGTCATCATCGGCCCATCGTATTTTGCACCGGACATGTGGCTCGTGCAGCGCCGGCTGCAATCGCTCGCGCAAGCGCAAGTTGGTGCGGCAACTCCCGCTCCCGTTTCGAATACCCAACCGAACTTCGCGCCGGATCTTTCCGATTTGCACACGATTGCGAGCGTGGTGAGCATCGCCAAGCCGTCATACGCGGTTACCGAGGCCGGTATCGACAAACTCACCAACGGCGGCGGCGCTGCGTATCATCTAAAGCTCGATCCGCTGAACGATCCCTGGAAGCACAATCTTCGAGAGCTTTGGGTCAACACCGCAAACGACAATATCGTGCGGGCGGTTATCGTGGGCGATTACCGTATGCTTCCCGGACAACTTGTAGAGCAGACCACTGTCTACGAAGATTTCGGCCAGGTCGGCCCGTACTGGATGGTCATCCACCACACGTGGTCGTATCGCGATGCGCCGAACGGCGTCACGTACCACTACGATGCGACGGCGACGAAAATGAGTTTCCCGTCAGCGATTCCGGCCTGGTATTTTGATGAAGCGCAGTTCAACCAGCATCGCGCCGAGGTCAACTTGACGGAGACGTGGCTGTGAGAACACTCGCCGTCAATGGGGCATAGACATTGATGCCGCCCGGTCCCTTCGTCTTGGCGTTGGGTTTCGCTCTGACAGTAAGTGAGATGCGGCAGGCGCCGCGACGGTTCAGCATGCTTGCGAAGCTACGGCATATTGCAAAGGCGAGCTTGACATCGGAGGGGCGCGTGGGCGCTGCAGGCTTGGGATTTCTGATAGTGGGTGCGGGCATGACGCTCTCCGAGTTAATCGAAGCCGCCGCCGGCCTTTCGCAACGCTAGCCTTATCGGGAACCAGCTACCGTTCTGCAATATGCCAGGACCACGCGAAATGGCACCCGAACCTCGCCCCGCCATGCCCGTAATTCCGCTCAGCCCCTCGACAAGCTCGGGTTCGTTCGATACCTCACGATGACAGACGACCTCACGATGATAAATACTGAAGAACTCCTCGACGGGTTCGACCACGTCGAAACGCGTGCCGAATTCGAGGCACGTGCTAAAGAGGGTAAGCCGCTTACCGTAAAGCTTGGGCTCGATCCCACGAGCGCCGACCTGCACCTTGGCCATGCCGTCGTGCTGCACAAGATGCAGCAGTTCGTGGAAGCCGGGCACAACGTCGTGCTGCTCATCGGTGATTTTACTGCGCGTATCGGCGACCCGACCGGGCGCAACGAACTGCGCCCGCCGCTCTCCACCGAAGAGATCGAAGCGAACATGCAGACCTACGCGGCGCAGGCGAGCAAAGTGCTCGATATGGAGCGCGTAACGCTGCGCTATAATTCGGAGTGGTTATCGCCGCTGACGATGGCCGACTTGCTGCGTTTGCTCTCGCAAGTAACGGTCGCCCAGATGCTCGAGCGCGAAGATTTTCGCACGCGCTACAGCGCCGGCACGCCCATCTCGCTGCACGAGTTTCTTTATCCGGTCGCGCAGGCGTACGACAGCATCGCGCTGCAAGCCGACATCGAACTCGGGGGCAACGACCAGCTCTTCAACCTGCTGATGGGGCGCCACTATCAGCGCCATGCCGGGCAGCGCGAGCAGATCTGCATGACGCTGCCGCTGCTCGAAGGCCTCGACGGCGTCGAGAAGATGTCCAAGTCCAAAGGTAATTACGTCGGCCTTACGGAGTCGCCCGAGCAGCAGTTCGGCAAACTGATGCGCATCACCGACGACATGATTGCGCGCTATGCGCGTCTTGCGGCGTTTTATCCGCAGGCGCAGGCCGGCAAACTCACCCAGGGGTTGAACGACGGCCGCCTGCATCCGATGGACGAGAAGAAGCGCCTGGCTGAGGATATCGTCGCCCGCTATCACGGACGCGATGCGGCTGCGTCCGCCAGGGAATACTTCGAACGCACCGTTCAGCGCCGCGAACTGCCGACGGACAACATCCCGGAGATCCGCCTGGGGGAGGCCAGAAAGGTCTCGCAGGTCATCGTCGCAGCGGGCTTCGCGGAAAGCAAGCGCGCTGCCGAGCGACTAATCTCGGGGAACGGCGTTAAGGTGGATGGTATACTCGTGGGCGATCCCAACGCCCAGTGGACCGCCGCCGGACCGGCAATCTTATCCGTTGGGTCGCGGAAGTTTGTTCGAGTGCTGCCGAACGAGGGATGAAGCGAAATGGCCGATACAGCGGTCACCTATACATCATCGATGAAGCCCATCGCGGGCAAGAAGTTCGTTTGCAAACGCTGCAAGCGCGAATACAATCAGCCGGTCGACGGCGGGCCGCCGATCCGCTGCGAATGCGGCTGGTGGTACAAGAACGAGCACGGTGCCATTCAGGAACGCTACTGGCAGCGCATCGAGCCGTATCGCGAGCCGCCCACTAAGCTTTTTTCAAGCGACTAGCCAGCTCGTTCACCTCGTCCGAGGTGAAAACGTACATCTTTTTACAGAATTCGCAGGTCGCCTCGGTCTCGGTTCGCTCGCGCGCCATTTTGTGCAACTCGTCGGCGCCGAGACCGAGCAAGGCGGCCTCGACTTTTTCTCGAGTGCAGCGGCACGAGAACTGCACGTCGATCGTGCGGTGCGATCGCAGTTCGGCACCGCCCGCAAGCGCGTGCAGCAGCGCGTGAGCGTCCGAGCCTTCGTTGATGAGTTTGGTGATCGGCGGCATGCTTAGCGCGCGTTCTTCCAGCGTCGCAACCGCGCGTTCGTCCGCGCCGGGAAGCAACTGCGCGATGAGTCCGCCCGCCGCCCTGATTCCGTCCGGATCCGCAAGCACGCCCAGCGCGACGATGCTGGGAATCTGTTCGGAATTTACGAGATACGCCGCAATGTCTTCGGCGATTTCGCCGCTGTAGAGCGGCACCACGCCGGCATAGGGCTGTCCCACCTCAAACGATTTCGTCACCTGCAGCGAGCCGCTTCCGACGGCAGCCGCGACGTCGAATTTGCCGCGCTCGTTGAGCGGCAGATCGGCCTGAGGATTCTTCGCATATCCGCGCGCGCCGACGCGCTCCTGGTCGATGAGCCACGCATCCGAGACCACGCCGCGCAGGGGGCCGTCGCCCGCAACCTGCAGTGAGAGCCGCTCTTTGCCCTTGAGGCCGGCCGCGAGCAGCGCCGCGCCCGTCGTCAGGCGGCCCACGGCCGCCGTTGCGGTTGGGCTCAGGCCATGGCGGCGCTGCGCTTCACGAACCAAGTCGGTCGTAATCGCGGCGACGATGGAGAAGCCCGCACCCGGGGCGGAAGCGCTGATGATGAGGTCCGGCATACGCGCCTGATTACCCAGGGCGGCGCGTTTTTCTTCCAGAAAGGCGTGGCATGCGAGTGCTGGTCATTCACGGGCCGAATTTGAATTTGCTCGGCGAACGTGAACCGGAGATCTACGGAACGCAGACGCTTTCGGACATCGACGCGTCGATCGCGGCGCTCGCGCGCGAACTCGACGTCGAAGTGCGATGCGTGCAGCACAACAGTGAAGGCGCTATCGTCGACGAACTGCACGCCGCGCGTACGGCGTATGACGCCGTGGTAATCAACCCCGGCGCATATTCGCATTACTCGTACGCAATCGCGGACGCCGTGTCGGCAATACGCATACCGGTCGTCGAGGCGCATTTGAGCAACATCGCGGCGCGCGAGGTATTCCGCCGTACCAGCGTCGTCGCTTCGGCGTGCAAGGGCAGCATAGCTGGTTTCGGCGCTGAGTCATACGGACTAGCGCTGCGAGCAGCCGTCAAATTAGCTCGCGGACGATAGGGAGCCGCCTCTCTACCTGCGTATATCCTTTTCCCCACCGCCGCCCGGAGGAGTACGCCGTTGACAAAAGCCGATCTCGTCGATTCTGTAGCTTCGGAAGCGGACATTTCCAAACGCGCGGCATCGCACATTGTCGAGCTCATCCTAGGCGAGATTACGGGCGCGCTGCGGAAGGGCGAGCGCGTAGCGCTCACGCCGTTCGGCAGTTTTGTCGTGCGCGCGCGTAAGGCGCGCGAAGGGCGCAATCCGCTCTCCGGCGAGAAGATGAAAATTCCGGCGCGTAAGGTTCCTGCCTTCGTCGCGGGGCGTTCGCTCAAGGAAGCGGTGAACGGCAAGAAAGGCGCGCGCAAGCGGTAACGATCGCGCCGCTGCGGCCGCAAGAAGTTGCGCGAGCTGCGGAAATATTTTGGACGGCATTTGCGGACGAGCATGCATCGCGGTATCGCGAGGGTGCGCGTCCGTCGTCATTTGTGGACGTCTGGTCGTTCATCCGCGCGATCGAGCCGCGCGGCTTTCTCGGCGCGCACGTCGAGGGCGATCTGGTGGGCTATGCGATCTTCGTTCCCAGTCTGCAACGCGTGCAGCGCGAAGCGATTCGCACGGGCGCCGTCGTTCGCTGGGCAATCGCGGCGCTGCGAGGCGGATTCGGTTTGCGGCTCTCGGCGATTCCGCGAATCCTCGCGAACAAAGTGCTGTTCGTGCGCAGCGGCGGACGGTATCGCACGAAAGGAGACGCGCAGCTGCTCAACATCGCCGTCCTGCCCGGCCAGCAAGGCAAGGGCATCGCGACGGCCCTCGTGCGGGCGGGTCTGACGGCGATGCGCGAGCTGGGCATTCCCGAGGTACGGCTCGAGGTACGGCCTTGGAACGCGAGTGCGGTGCACGTTTACCGCAAGACCGGCTGGCGTGAAGCGGGTCGAACACGAGACATGGAAGGGGAATGGCTGGTGATGGTCGCCAATCCTTAGCGGCCGTCACGCAGCGGGCTGTGGCGCAGCTTGGTTAGCGCGCTTGACTGGGGGTCAAGAGGTCGCAGGTTCGAATCCTGTCAGCCCGACCATTGAAAAGCCTCGGCTCAGCCGGGGCTTTTTTTGTCCGCCATACACATGGCACAGTGGATTGCTACGGTTTCGACAGTGATCCTCACTCATCAAGTCCGCCTCGTGCCGAACAAAGAACAAGAACGATACTTTATTCGTGCTTGCGGTGTGGCGCGCTTCGCTTACAACTGGGCTTTGTCCGAATGGGAGCGTCTATATGTGGCGGGTGAGCGACGCTGTGGACTCAAGCTTCGCAGGACGCTCAACGCAATAAAAGACGAGCGGTTTCCTTGGATGCGCGAAGTAACGAAAAACGCGCCCCAGCAGGCAATTAAGAACTTAGGGCGTGCGTATTCGATGTACTACGATAACGTGGTGAAGGCCCAGCGCGGTGAGATGCCTTGGGCCCGCGTTGGAAAGCCTCGGTTTAAACGGAAGGGAGAGTCCGATTCATTTCGAGCGGACAACGGCTCCAGCAAAGACCGGCCCAATGCTGTTCGAATCTCGGGCCGGCGCGTGAAGCTGCCGCGTGTGGGTTGGATAAGAATGCGTGAGCCGCTGCGCTTCGACGGGCAAATCATTTCCGCTACGGTTCTGCGGCGAGCAGATCGTTGGTTTGTTTCCCTCGCCGTAAGGGTGTCTGATCCATTCCCTAAACGGGACGACCTCGGAATTGTTGGATGCGATCTTGGCATTACCACGTTCGCAACGATGTTCGACGGCTCCAAATCTTGGCCGGTCAACTCGCCAAAGCCATTACGCAGTTTCCTTCGAAAAGTCCGGCGGCTTAGCCGGAGTCTTTCTCGAAAACAAAAGGGCTCCCGCAATCGCGCGCGTGCGAAAGCCAAGCTCGCGCGCTTGTACACGAGGGTGGCCGACATCCGCCGAGACTGGCTCAATAAGTTCACTACGCAGCTTACACGTTCGTATCGAACGCTAGGAGTTGAGACCCTTCACATTCGCGCGATGCAGAGGAATAGGCGCACCGCGCTTTCGGTCAGTGATTGCGCCTTCGGAGAGTTTCGGCGCCAGCTTATGTACAAATCAAAGATCTACGGCGCAACAATCGTGTTAGCAGATCGCTGGTTTCCATCGTCAAAGATTTGTTCGTCTTGCGGACATCTCAACGAACGGGTCGCATGGGCGGTACGCACGTGGCGGTGTCCGGTGTGCGGTGCGGTTCACGAGCGCGACGTGAATGCAGCGAAGAATCTCTATCTTGCCGCGAGTTCCGCGGTGCAAGCCTGTGGAGCGGAAGGCGCTGGCCAGCCTTTTAAGGACTGGCGAAACCGGCCGCGACGAAGCAGGAAGGCCCATTAGGGCCGGAACGGTGCGGAGATCGTTGGTGCTCCGAGCCAGCTCAGCCGGGACCGAGGGCTTAGCCCTCCGAACGGAGGGGCCGATGGAATCTCTCTTTGCGGCCGTCGCGCCGGAAGCAACGCTCTTTACGGACGGCGGATCGCGCGGAAACCCGGGGCCGGCGGCGTCTGGGGCCGTGCTCGTCGGGCTCGACGGCGAGATACTGCACGAGGTCGGCCACTATCTGGGCACGGCGACGAACAACGTCGCCGAATGGACCGCGGTTGAAATCGGCCTGCAGGCCGCGCTCGAACACGGGGTGCGCCGCTTGGCCGTGCGCATGGACAGCGAACTGGTCGTCAAGCAGCTCTCCGGCGAGTACCGGGTCAAGCATCCCGATCTGCAGCCGCTGCACCGGCGCGTCGTCTCGCTGCTGCGCAAATTCGAGCACGTCGACATCAAGCACGTTCGGCGCAAGGAGAATGCGCTGGCGGACGCTCTGGTGAATCGAGTATTGGATGCGTCGCGATAACTGGTTCGGCACGGCGATCTTCGTTTTCGCCGTCGTTTTCATCGTGCTCGGAACGATTTTCATTCCGTGGCCGGACTTTCAGCACAAGCCGGAGGTCTCGCGCATTCGCCAGAGCGTGAGCGTGCTCGACCTTTCGCTCGCGATCAAATACGATAAGCCGCCGATCTATCTCGAGCAGTACTCGTTCCGCAACGACAACGGCGTCTCGACCGCGCAGTACAAGATTCAAGGCTACAACGGCAAAGTCGTCACCATCACGCTGCCGCCGGACAAGACCTATGCGGTGACGTTCTTGTTCCAAGAAGTCGTTCAAGACGGCATCTGGCAGCTGATGAACAAGCCGGCCGCCGGCGACACGAGCGCGCTGTACACGCTCCACATCCATCAGGTCGCGGACAAGGAGCAGGGCTCGCGCACCGTTCTCTTCACCGATCCGAAGTACTGGGCGCTGCAGGCGGGGCGTCAGTATGAGATTCAACTCAGCCCAAACAGCCCGACGCCGGATCTCACGAAGCTCAAGAGCACGACGCTGGCGGACCCGCGCTATTTGAAGATCGTGCAGGCCATCCGTAACTTCGGGTCCGAGTCGTTCCAAAAGAAAGTCCGCCAGGCACAGGCGCTCGTGCGCAGCTCCAAGTAACACATGGCAGCACTGCACCGGATCGCGCTGCGCGCACTCGCAATGGGTGCGGCGCTCGCCCTCATCGCTTTTGGTGCGTACGAGATTTTCGAGCAGCCGACCAATCAGATCTTCGGGCGCACGCTGACGAACGGGCCGACGAACGAACGCGTCGTGGCGCTGACGTACGACGACGGACCGAACCCGCCGTACACGGGGCGCATTCTCGACGTGCTCGAGCAGGAGCACGTGCACGCCACGTTCTTTCTGGTCGGGCGCGCGGTGCAGGCGTATCCCTCACTCGCCAGGCGTGAAGCGAGCGACGGCGACGCCATCGGCAATCATACATGGGACCACCGGCACCTCATCGTGATGCCGCGTTCCCAAGTGCGCAGGTCGCTGCAGCGGACGGACGCGGCTATCTACGCTGCGACGGGCCGGCACACGCACCTCATGCGCCCGCCGTTCGGCGCGCGCGATTGGATCGTGATGCAGGTCGCGCACAAGATGGGCTACACCGTTGTGATGTGGTCGGTACCGCTTGCGCGCGATTGGGAGTATCCGCCGGCACGGGTCATTGCGCAGCGCATTCTTTCGAACGTGAGCGACGGCTCGATTATCGTGCTGCACGACGGCAACCGCGGCCAGCTCTGCGGCCCGAGCCGCCTAGCGCCGCACGTTTGCGACCGCAGCAGCGACATCGACGCGACGCGGCTTATCGTGAGCGATCTCAAGGCGCAAGGCTACCGGTTCGTCACGATCCCCGAACTCGTCGCGCTGCGCAAAAGCGCTAAGCATACACCCGCCCCCGGAGGCGAATGAAGCCGTCTTCGTGGCGTTTGCCCGGATCGTGGTGCGTCCAGTGAACGACCGGCGGACGTCCGCGATCGTGCACCATTTCGCCGCGCACGTCGATGCGATCGCCGGGCGCAACCGGTACGCGCGGCGCGATGCAGACGTTGTCGACGATCTCGACTTGTCCCGCGCAGGTCTGCGCGTCGAACGCCTCGTGCATGCAATGCGTGCGCGAGCCGTAGAAATACCGCGGCGTGCTGGTCACCAGAGCTTGGAACGTCACCTCGGCCGGTCGCGAACCGGAATATGCGGTCTGCAGGTTCATACGCATCCTTCACGACGGATCGTGGTAGGATAAAGCCGTCGTGAGAACGATCAGGACCGAGCGCTTGCGTCTAACCCCCGTGACCGTGCAGAATGCCGGTGCGCTCTGGAACGTGCTGCAGCAGCCGGATTTGCGCAGGTACCAAGAGCTGCCGAACGTGGCCGCCGCGGCGTTTGCCGACATGGTCTCCAAGCGGCCGAAGGTTCTGCGACCGGGCACCAGCGGACGATTCGAGTGGCTCATCTACGTACAGCGCGTTCGTAAACCGGTCGGCTGGGTCTCCTTGCGCGTGGCCGAGCGCGATCTCGCCACGGGCGAAATCGGCTACAGCATCGTGCGCGATTTTCGCGGACGGGGCATTGCCAGCGAGGCGGTTCGCGTGCTGCTGGACGAAGCGTTCACCGAGGGCGGACTGACGCGTATCAATGCATATTGTCTGCCGGAAAACATGCCGTCGCGCCGACTGCTCGAGCGGCTCTCGTTCGCGCAGGAAGGCACGCTCCCGCGCGGGGCGACCGTCAACGGCCACATTGTGGACGTGCTGATGCACAAGATCGAGCGCGAGCGCTGGTTTCAGTCGGGAAATTCGATCGTGATGCCGGCCTCGGCATATCCGGCGTAGCGCCGGCCCCGTTCCAAGAATGCGAGCAGCGGCTCGCGAACGACTCGCACGCTCAAACGCCGCGCGATCTGTTCGACCGGTACCCACGCCGCGTCCACCACGTGATCGCCCTCAACATGCGGCGGTTCCGGCTCGCCGGCGGCGTCGACGGCAAACGTGGAGTTGATGAAGTGCGCGCGGCCATCGTATGACTCGCTGACGTAGCAGAGCTCGCGAATCGTTCCTTCGAGTCCCGTCTCCTCGCGCAGTTCGCGCAGCACCGTGCCGGCAAGCAACTCTCCGGGCTGTTGCCGTCCGCCCGGCAGATTCCAAAGCGGCTGCGCGTGATTGGGATACCGCGAGGCCACCAGCAGAACGGCCCCGTCGCGGCGTACGAGCGCGGTTGCCAAATGGATGTGCAGGTCCGGCTGCGGCGTGCGTTGCATCTCGCGGCATGCTTTCCCGCGTTGCAGCGCATCTCATCTTGGGACCGCGCGAAGAGCCCTTTTTGGGCGCGCTGCTTGAGTCGCTGCGCGGCGCCTGCGACTGCGTTCTGGTGAACGACAATTCGCCGGAACCCTCACCGCACGTGCAGACGCTGGCCCGGAGCACGTTCGCGCAAGAGGGCAAGCTCGTCGTCGATCGCACGCCGTTTACCGATTTTGCGGCCGCGCGAAACGTATGCATTCGCCTGCACCGCGAGCGCGACGCCGGAGAGTGGATGCTCTTCGTCGATGCCGACGAGGTGCACGGGCCGCAACTCGCGCGCATCGCCGCAAACCTGCGCGCCGTGCCGCAGGGGTACGATTTCGTCGACGGATACACGTGGCATTTCTTTCAATCGTTCGAGTGGTATCGCTCGATCGAGCGCGCGAAAACGTTCATGCGCATGACGCCGGACGCCCAGTGGGAAGGCGCGGTGCACGAGAAATTACGCGGGCCTTCCGGCAAACGGATCGCCCTGCCGTACGTCTTCGCGCATTACGGCTGGGTGCTGCCCATCGAACGGCAGGCGCACAAAGAAAAATTGTATGCCTCACTCGGCCGGCCCGGCGATATGCTTCCGCAACAGGAACTCGATGCGCCCGAGCTCGAGCGCAGTTTCGCGCACGAATGGCGCACGGCGCTGCGCTTTCGCGGCACGCATCCTCGGGCCGCAGCGCAGATCATCGCGCTTTTACGGCAGGCGCTCGCGCCGCAGTTCGCCGCCGTCGAGCAGATCGTGCCGCGCCATCAAGACGCGCGCCGGCGCATCGCGAACGAACTGATGCGCTGGAACTACGAGCAGCGCTGGCGGATGCGCGCCCTCAACCCGCTGGCGCGGCGACTGCTCGCGTAATCGCCTCGGCGAACGCGTCGACGTCCTGCGCGGTCGTTGCGTGATGGGTCATCCAGCGCACTTCGGGCATCGATTCTTCGAATACGTAGAAGAAGTACTGCTGCTGAAGCTGCGGAATAATCGCACGGTCGAGCGTCGCGAACACGGCATTGCATTCCACCGGACGTGTGATGCGCACGCCCGGGATCGCCGAAACGCGTTCCGCCAAGCGGCGCGCCATGGCGTTCGCATGCGCGGCGTATTCGTGCCAGCGATCGTTTTCGAGCAGCGCGCTGAACTGCGCCGCGACGTAGCGCATCTTCGAAGCCAGCTGCATAGCCTGCTTACGCGCGAACGCTGCGGCGCCGGCGTGCAGCGCTTTGTCGAAGAATACGATTGCTTCGCCAAGCAAAAGCCCGTTTTTCGTGCCCCCGAAGCTCAAGACGTCCACGCCGAGATCGCGGGTGCATTCGCGCAGTCCTAATCCGAGCGCGGCCGCGGCGTTGGCGATGCGCGCACCGTCCACGTGCACGAGCCACCCGTTCTCGTGCGCGAACGTGCACATCGCACGCAGTTCATCGGGCCTGTAGAGCGTGCCGAATTCGGTCGATTGCGAGATCGAGATGACGCGCGGCTGCACGTGGTGCTCTTCGCGGCTGCCGAGTGTGAACGGAATGAGATCGTCAACGTGCAGTTTGCCGTCTTTCGCCGCAACCGGAAGCACCTTGCAGCCGGTGAAGCGCTCGAACGCGCCGCATTCATCGGTCTGCAAGTGCGCGCTGGCCGGGCAGATCACCGCCTCGTACGGGCGCACCAAGCAGCTGAGCGCGACGACGTTCGCGCCCGTGCCGTTGAAGACGAAGTAGGCGTCTGCCGATTCGCCGAACACGCGGCGCAGCTGCTCTACCGCCCGCTCGGTCAGTTCGTCGTGCCCGTAGGAGACGGCATCGCCCCCGTTGGCATCGACGATCGCTTGCAATATGTCGGGCGCTACGGGCGCGTTGTTGTCACTGGCAAAGGTTCGCAGCATGGACGCCGCTTTTCGCCGACCGCTCGCCAATAACCCGTAGTGTCACGAAGGGTACATAAGCTGGACAATGGCACAGAATCTGCTGGTCGGAGTCGTTTCGGAGAACGAGCGGCGCCGCATCGCACCATACTGCGAGACCGTGAACCTACCCGCGCGCGCGACACTCTGCGCGCCGGACGAGCCGCCGCCGTACGCATATTTTCCGCTGAGCGGTGTTTGCTCGTCCCTCGTACACGCGCAGAACGGTGAAGCGGTTGAAGTGGGTCTGGTCGGACGCGAGGGCATGGTGGGGCTCTCGCTGGTGCTCGGCGAGGCGACGAATCCGTTCGAAACGATCGTGCAAGTGCCGGGCAGCGCGCTGCGCATCGAGCGCGAGCCGTTCATCGCTGAGGTCTTGCAAACGGGACATTCTTTCTGCGATGCGCTCTTGAAGTATACGAACTTGTATCTTGCGACGGTCGCGCAAACCGCGGTGTGCAATCGCGTCCATCGCATCGAGCAGCGTTTGGCGCGGTGGCTGCTCGAAATGTTCGATCGCACCGACGGCAACGTGCTGCCGATTACACACGAGCTGCTTGGGCTGATGCTCGGAGCATACCGGCCGTCGATCACGAATGCACTAAAGTCTCTCCAAGGACGCGGCATAGTCCATGTGGCACGGGCGCGGCTGACGATTTTGGATGCCGCCGCGCTCGAGAACGATGCCTGTGAGTGCCATCAGGCCATCCGCCGCAGAACCGCCGCGACGCTTCGGGAGATACGACGCATGGCTGCTTAGTGCTAAGAGTATGCTTGCAGACTGTACACGCGTGCTTCTGGACCGTACGATTGTTGGATGTGTGGGGCTGAGAATTGAACCGAATCCTACAATCGCTTCCCTCTGAAGAATTTTCGCGACTACAACCTTATCTCAAGCGCGTCCCCTTAACAGCGGGGCAGCGTTTGGTGTCCGTCGACGAGCAGCTCTCCATGCTCTGGTTTCCGGAGGACGGCGCCGTCTCGCGGCTTATCCAACTCTTGACGGGCGAGACGGTCGAAGCGGGCATCGTGGGGAACGAGGGCGTGGTCGGCTTGCCGCCCGTTCTGGGCAGCACCAACAGCGTCGGTGCCTGCACCGTTCAGATCGACGGATCGGCGCTGACGCTGAACGTCAGCGATTTTCAGGAGCAGGTGCGTGACGCCGGCAGTCCGTTGCTCGACGCGCTGCTGATCTACACGAATCTGCACATCGCGATACTCGGCCAGTTGACGGCGTGCCACTGCCTGCACCGCATCGAACAGCGCCTGAGCCGCTGCGTTCTGCAACTGCACGATCGCCTCGGCGGGGATCGCGTGCGCACGACGCACGACGTCCTCTCCGAGTTTCTCGGCGTGCACCGTCCGTCCGTAACGTACGCGCTTCAAGCGCTGGCCGCGACCGGCACGATCGCGCTCGAGCGGCGCAGCATCATCATCCGCGACCGCGACGGCTTGGCCGAGCACGCGTGCGAGTGTTACGGTGCGATTCGCCGGCTCACCGAACGCGAACTCGAACGCATGCGCTTCCTCCGCGCCGGCTAATCACCCATCACCTTATCATCAATCATCCCAACATAGCGGAATAGCGTGGAGGGGGCTTCCGCACGAAGTCTCCGACTTTTTCGAGCTCGACAGGATGTCGACTTCAAAGCTTGCTTTCTCGAAAAAGCGGAGAAGTAGCAAATCCACAGGAGGTGGATTTGCGAACGTCTTCGTGCGGAAGCCCCCTCCGCGCTATTCCGCGGCGGCGGGTATCGCGACCGCGCCGCTTCGCCGTGAGGGTCGCATGAAAATTACGAGCGGCGCGCTCACGAAGAAGATGATCGCCGAGACGCGGAACAGGTAGTCGTAGCTGATCACCTGCGCTGCCACGCCGACAAGTTGATTGAGCACCGCGAGCGGATAGCCGTGCGTCTGCGTTACACCGGACGCGAGTTCGCTTTGCGCTATAGCCGCTTCGCGTGCGAGCAGCGTGGTCAGTACGGCAATTCCGAAGCTTCCGCCGAGCTGGCGCAGGAGCGCAGAAACGCCGCTCGCACCCGCGAGTTCTTCCTTCGGAACCGCGCCGAGCGTAACGGTTGAGAGCGGCACGAAGAGAAATCCGAGCCCGAAGCCTTGCACCAGCCGCGGCCAGAAGACGTCCCAATAGCCGGCATGTTCGTTCAATCCGCCCATCCACCACGTCGAGATGCCGAAGACGATCATACCGAAGCCGACGAGCAAACGCGAATCGATTCGCCCGGTCATGCGCCCCACGACGAGCATGCTGATCGCGGTCGCGATGGCCCCCGGCAGCAGCGCCATGCCGGTGTCGAACGCGGTGAAGCCGAGCACCGTTTGAAAAAAGAGCGGCAGCACGAGGCTGGTTCCGAAAAGCCCGAATCCGCTGATCGCGCCGATGATGTTGCCGATCGTGAACGTTCGAAAGCGGAAGACGTTCAGATCGACGAGCGGATGCCGGTCGCGCAGCGCTTTGATCATAAACCACGTCAGGCCCGCGACCGCGACGATGGTGAGGATCCAAATCGTGCCCGATTGATACCAGTCGTCGTGCTGCCCGCGCTCCAGCACGTACTGCAGCGATGCAAGGCCCGCCGAAAGCAGCGCGAGGCCGCCCCAGTCCACTCCGGACTTCGGTTTTTCCAAGAAGTGCGGATTCGGAATGAACATCAGCGTCATGAGGAATGCGACCACGCCGATGGGCAGATTGATGAAAAACACGAGCGGCCAGCTGTAGTTGTCGATGATGTAGCCGCCGAGTGTCGGACCGACGGCGGGCCCGACCATCGCACCCAAACCGAAGATTGCCATCGCCGCGCCGCGTTTGGCCGGAGGATACGTCTCGAACAGAATAGCCTGCGCCGTCGGCTGCAGCGCGCCGCCGCCGAAGCCCTGCAGCACGCGGTAGAAGACGAGCTGCCAGATGCTGTGCGCCGTTCCGCACAAGAACGAGGCGATGGTAAACAGCGCCAGGCAGCCTGCATAGAAATTCTTGCGTCCCAAATATGCCGTCAGCCAGCCGTTGAGCGGCATCGTGATGACGCTGGCCAGAATATAGCCCGTCGCGATCCACGAGACCTCGTCAATCGAAGCGCCCAGGTTGCCCGCGATGTCGTTGAGCGCGACGTTGACGATCGTCGTATCGATAATCGCCATGATGAGGCCGAGCATCACGGTAATGGTTATAAGCGCTACCGGTGCGTTGTGGCGTGCGCGAAACGGATTAGCCATTGCCTGTAACAGCCGGCGGCGTTATGCGGTACAACGAGGGCATGAAGCTCATACTGGAAATCTTGATAGCATTAATCCTGCATCCCGTGGCGTTCGTACTGGTGCTCGTGAACCTCGCGGGGCGCAATGACCTCACCCCGGCACAGAAAATCGTGTGGGGTGTGGTCAGTGTGATTTGGGGTATTGGGCCGATTCTCTATGTCATTGTCGGCGGCGGATCGCTGTGGTGACTGCGGCGGCGCCCGCAAGCGCAGCGCCCGCGAGGATCCATTGCCGGTTCATGATGAGCTCGGTTTCCCAACTGCGGGCTTTGGCTTTCTCGTCGAACTCGCCGTGCGCGCCGAAATCCTTCGTCGTATCGGCCGGCTTGTAGAGATTATCCGGACGTCCCGGTGAAATGGGTTCCGGCGTCTGCTGCGACTTATAACCGGTCATCGCCAGCCACATGTCAGCGATGCGCGGCGCGATCTTCTGCACCACGATCGCGAGCACCGACGAAGCACCGACCCACATTTCGCGCGGCGTCTTCTGCGAGGCCCAATAGATCGCGCGGCCCGCGATCTCCGGTTGGAAGATCGGCGGAAGCGGCTGCGGATGGTTCAGTCCGCTCTTGACGCGATTCCACGTGAACTGCGGCGTGTTGACCGCCGGCATTTGCACCATGGTCATTTTGATCTTGCTGCGATGATGGATCAGTTCGCAGCGAATCGAGTCGGTGAAACCCCGAATCGCGGACTTGGCGCCGCAGTACGGCGACTGCAGCGGAATGCTGCGGTAGCAAAGCGCCGAGCCCACCTGCACGATCGTTCCGCGATCGCGCGGGCGCATGCGCTTCATCGCGGCCATCGTGCCCCACACGTAGCCTAAGTACGTGACGTCGGTCAGACGCCGCCATTCGTCGGGTGTTACGTCCCAAAATTCGGAGAAGACGTTGGTGAACGCGACGTTCACCCACACGTCGATGGGGCCGAGCTCGTTTTCCGCGCGCTGCGCGGCGCGTTCCACGTCGTCGTAATTCGCGACGTCCGTGGGAATGGCGATGGCCTGCGCGCCCAGGTCCTCGGCCTCGCGGCGGGCAGCCTCGAGGCCTTGCTCGCCGCGCGCCAGGAGTGCCAAGCGGGCGCCGTGCTTGGCGAATTCGCGTACTGCGGCGCGTCCGATGCCGCCCGACGCGCCGGTGATAACGACGGTTTGCGGTTGCTTGCTAGAGTTTGCCATGACCTTTTAGGTGTTCCCGAACCCGGCGCGGCAATAAGCAAACGGGCCTCGCAGGCGAATCGAGGAACGCGCGGAACCGTTAGGCGTGCCAAAGTCGCTCGTTCGCCTCGCCTATGTTTTTGTCGCAGCCTTCGTGCTGCTGGCAGCGTGCCCGCTCTGGGCGGCCGCCGACACCGACGAGACGACCGCGGGCGTCAATCCCTCGACCGTGGGAATGCAGCCGATGCGCGGAGCGATTCCCGCCGCTACGCCGTTTCCCGGCGAATCGCGGCTGGTGAAACGCGACGACGGCACCTTCGCCGCCGTGCCGCAGGTCCAGGGCGGCACGCGGACGTTCCACCTGGTCGAGCGCGACGCGCCGTGGAGCCTTCAGCCCGGGCTCACCGTGATGGCGAAGACCTACAACGGCGTCGTACCGGGGCCCACGCTCGTCGTGCACCAAGGCGATCGCGTCGTCATCGACTATCGCAACGAACAGAACGTTCCCGACACGCTGCACATGCACGGCATCCACGGCATTCCGGTCGACATGGACGGCGTCGCCGGCATCTCGCAGCCGATGGTGATGAAGGGCGGCAGCTACCGCTATGAGTTCACCGCGAACGAGCCCGGCACGTTCATCTACCACACGCACGACAACGAGGAGATGATCAACAGCGGCCTGTACGGCGCGATTCTCGTGCTGCCCGCGCATCCGCTGCCGCAGGAACGCGCGGATCGCGACGACGTCGAGATTCTTTCGTCGTGGGCGATTCAAAGCCTGAGCGAAAATCATTTCACGATAAACGGCAAGGAGTATCCGGCCACCGCGCCCATTACGGTGCGCAAGGGGCAGCGCGTGCGTATCCGGTGGATCAACATCTCCGGCGAGAGCTTTCACACGATGCACACGCACGGGCATTATCAGCACGTGATCTTTCGCGACGCGCAGCCCGTGCCGAAGGGCGACGTCGAAGACACCGTCCTGCTGGGGCCCGGACAACGCGCGGACGTCATCGTGGACGCCGATCAGAAGCCCGGAAACTGGCTCGTGCATTGCCACGTGATCGATCACACGGAAGACTCGCAGGGCATGCCCGACGGCCTGGTGACGACGATTCATTACGAAGGCACGCCGGATCGCGGCGCTGCGATGAACAGCACGATGCGCTCGATGCTTCCCAGCTTCGGCAGCGCGAAACGCGGACCGCTCTCCTTCGGATGGACGATCGTGCTGGGCGCCATTGCAGGCTTCACGATTCTGCTGGGCCTGCCGATCGCGCGCATGCGCGGCGTCCCGCCGCAGGCGATCGGCGCATTAAATGCGATCGCGATCGGCATTCTCGTGTATCTGGTGGTGGAGATCGCGGGGAACGCGACCTCGCCGCTCGTTCACGCGGTGCAAGTGTGGCATGGAACGGGCGGCTCGCCGGCCGATGCAATTTGGCTTGCCGTCGCGTACGTCGGCGGCTTGTTCCTGGGCCTTGTGGGTTTGGGTGCGCTCGCGATGCGCATGTCGAAGCGTGCGGCGGCCCAAGCGCACGATCCGTACGTGCTTGCAGCCGTCATCGCGATCGGCATCGGCGCGCATAATTTCGCGGAAGGCCTGGCCATCGGCGCATCCGCCGCGTCGGGCGCCACCGCGATCGCGATCGGGCTGATCGTCGGGTTCGGCCTGCACAACGCGACCGAGGGCTTCGGCATCGCCGCACCGCTCGCCGGGCGCGTGGTGCCTCGCTGGCGCATTCTCGGACTGGCGGGGGTCGTTGCGGGCGGACCGACGTTTTTGGGCACGGTCATCGGGTACGCGTTTCATTCGCCGGTCCTTTCCGTGCTGTTTTTGGCGACGGCCATCGGTGCGCTGGTCTTCGTCATCGGCGAGCTTTGGAGCGTGCTGCGGCGCACGGGAATCAACGCGCTCATGACGTCCGCGCTCGCTTGCGGCTTCGTCATCGCATTAGCAACCGAGGTCATTCTCGATCTGAACGGAGGCTGATTCGGGGAAGAATTCCCACATGAATATCGGCATTGTAGGTTCGGGGGACATCGGCTCGACGCTTGGCCGCTTGTGGGCGCGCAAAGGTCACAAGATCCTTTTCAGTTTCTCGCACGACCAGCAGAAGCTCGAGCGTTTGGCACAAGAGTGCGGCAACGGCTCGCGCGCCGTTACGCCGTATGAGGCAGTTTCACTCTCCGAAATCGTGCTGTTCTCGCCTCCGTGGACGCAAATCGAGGAGGCGCACAAGCAGATCGGGCGGTTCGACGGCGAGACCGTGATCGACACGACGAATCCGTTCGTCGACGAACACATGAACGTCGAGAAGTTTTCAGAGAACACGTCCTCGAGCGAAGAGGTCGCCCGTAAACTCGAAGGCGCGAAAGTGATCAAGGCGTTCAACACGCTGCGCGACGAGACGCTCTGGGAGAAGTCCGGCCAGGGTCTGGTGATCTTCTACGCCGGCGATTTTCCGCTCATGAAAAAGAAAATCGCGCAGCTCATCGAGGATGCGGGCTTTGTGCCGTACGACGTCGGCCCGCTGCGCGAAGGCAAGAAGCAAGAGCCCGGTACCGGCCGCTATCTCAAAGAACTCTCGCTCGAAGACGCGCGCAGGCTCGTGGGCGAGCAGCCTGCCGAAGGCGCGGCCCATCGCGGTGAAGTAGAATCACCGCAGTGGCAAGAGCGCAGTTCCCAGACGAAGAGGTAGACGGCCAGTTCGAGCGCCAGGAAGACGCCTTCCGGCGCTGGATCCGTGCGGATGGCAGCGCCGAGTTCCCGGTGGAGCCCGGCCGCTACCATCTCTACGTTTCGCTCGCGTGCCCGTGGGCCAGCCGCACCGTAGTGGTGCGCAAACTCAAGCGTTTGGAGAGCGCCATCGGCATGACCGTCGTCGATCCGGTGCGCGACGAGCGCGGCTGGGCGTTTCGCGACGGCGCCGGCTACTCGCACGATCCCATCAACGGGTGGGCGTTCCTGAGCGAAGCGTATTTCGCCACCGAGCCCGGCTACCGCGGGCGAGTGACGGTTCCCGTGCTGTGGGATACGCGCACCAAGACCATTGTCAGCAACTCCGACGACGACATCATGCGTATGTTCGAGACGGAGTTCGATGCGCTGGGAGACGGCGGCGCGCTCGACCTGTATCCGGCAAAACATCGCGACGAGATCGAAACGCTCAACGAGTGGATCTACGAGACGCTGAACAACGGCGTCTATAAGGCTGGGTTCGCGACGTCGCAGCGCGCCTACGAGCATGCCGCGTATCGCGTTTTCGAAACGCTCGACAAAATGGAAGAACGCCTCGCCGAGCGCCGCTATCTCGTTGCGCCGTGGCCGGTCGAGACCGATTGGCGGGCCTTCATGACGCTCATCCGCTTCGACGCCGTGTATCACGGGCATTTCAAATGCAATCTGCGGCGCATCGTGGACTACCCGAATCTATGGGGATACGTGCGCGACCTGTACCAGTACGACGGCGTAGCCGAAACGGTCGACTTCGATCACATCAAGCGGCACTATTACTTCACGCACGAAGAGATCAATCCCACGCGCATCGTGCCGATCGGCCCGCAGCTGGATCTGACCTCGCCGCACGGCCGCGAGCGGTTACCGTAGCTTCGTGGATCTGAAGTTTGCGCTCACGTCGTTCGCGACGGCATTCACCATCATCGATCCCATCGGGATGATTCCGCTCACGCTCGCCGCGACGGTGGCACTGCCGCCCGAACGCCGAGGCAAGATCGTCGACCAAGCGGTGATCGTCGCCGGCATCGTCATGCTGGTGATGGGCGTCATCGGCCGGCCGCTGCTCAACTATTTGGGCATCACGCTTTCGGCGTTCCTTATCGCCGGCGGCATCTTGCTCTTCCTCATCGCCATCGACATGCTCTTCGCGCGGCCGACCGGCGCAAAGCGCACGGAAGAGGAAGAACGCGAAGCGGCAACGACCGAAAATCCCGCGGTCTTTCCCCTTGCGATCCCGATGATCGCCGGGCCCGGTACCATTGCGACCGTCATGCTGCTCGTGAACCTCGCGCACAACGACGGCGTGCGGCTGCTCACGGTATTTGCGGCCTGCGCGGTAGCGCTGCTCATAACCTGGCTCTTCATGCGCGTCGCGGCGAAGTATC
>Ga0207664_10000665_pt1 | contig 23626 bp, 22 predicted proteins | sample LARL83metaG_FD_184349 | JGI IMG/M metagenome (GOLD analysis project Ga0207664, IMG submission 184349) | Corn, switchgrass and miscanthus rhizosphere microbial communities from Kellogg Biological Station, Michigan, USA - LAR L8-3 metaG... | ecosystem: Host-associated > Plants > Roots >... | reverse complement strand
AAAAGCCTTCATCCGCCTTTCGGGAACGCGTCCGGTTCAGCCGATGATCAACGCGAACACGCCGCCCAGGCAGGCCAGGCCGAGAACGAGCCAGGTCACGTAGTCGTTGACCACGCCGCTCTGGAAACCGCGTGAGACGGCCACCACGAGCTGGCTCGGGCCGCGATCACCCAGCACGCGATCACCCAGCACGCGATCACCCAGCACGCGATCACCCGGCACGCGATCACGCAGCACGCGATCACGTACCACGCGATCACGCACCATGGGCAGCCGCCGCCAGTAAAGGGCGAGCCAGGCCAGGATCAGCGCACCGGCCGCCGAACCTCCGCTGGCGAGCAGGGAACTGAGGGTGACCCCGGCCGGCTCCGCGGGGAACAGCCCCACCGGGTGCGTCACCACCGCGCCGTGCAGCACCGTGGCGTTGTACCCGGCCTGATCGGTGAACCGCACCGCGGCGGCCTCGGCCACCGGACCGAGCCTGCCGACCAGGCCGATGGCGATGGCCGCGGCCGTCAGCACCGCGGCGGGCACGATCATGGTGAGCGGCGTGCGCTCCTTCCCGGTGTCGGTCTCGCTGGTCTCCTCGGCCGCTTCCTTCGCCATCTCGGGGTCTTCGCCGGGCGGGTCGCCGAGCCCGTAGAACACCCCTCCGGCGACCCGCAGCACCGCTCCGCCGGACAGGATCGTGCAGACGACCAGGATCGCGGTGATCCAGCCGAGCCCGTGCGCGCTGGCGCTGTCCTCGACCCAGCCTTCGCCGAGGAACGTCGCGAACGGCGGCAGGTTGGCCAGGCCGAGTCCGGCAAGCGTGAAGACCGCACCAGTCACGCGCAGCCTACGGCCGCGACCGTGCAGATACGGTTCGTTCACCGATCGCAGCCGGTGCAAGATGATGCCCGCACCCAGGAACAGGGCGCCCTTGACCATCGCGTGTCCGACGACGTAAACGGCGGACCCGGCCAGGCCAAGCGGGGTCAGCAGGGCAAAACCAACAAGGAACATGCCGGCGTGGCTGATCGTGGAGAACGCCAGCAGCCGCTTGATGTGCCGTTCCCGGACGCAGTACACCGCCCCCACCGCGGCGGTCAGCAGGCCGAGCGCCAGGAAAACGTGCCCCACCGCGACCCGATGGCCCAGCGCCGCGCCGAACATCGACCAGTACACCCGCGCGACGCCGTACAGGCCGAGCTCCACCATCACGCCGGAGAACAGCACGCACACCGGCGTCGGCGCGACCGCGTGCGCGTCCGCGAGCCAGAAGTGGAACGGCACGACCGCGGCCTTCACCAGCAGGCCGGAGATGATCAGCAGGAAGGCGACGACGACGAGCCGGTCCGCGGGATGCCGCCCGGCAAAAGCGCCGATCTGGGCCAGGTTCAGCGCACCGGTCCGGCCGTAGATCAGCCCGATGCCAGACAGCGAAAGGTACGCGCCGACGCTGTTGGTGATCGCGAAGTTGAGGCCACCCTGGATCGGTCCGCGTTCCTCGGGCCGGTAGGCGGTCAGCGCGTACGCGGCCACGCCCATCAGCTCGAACCACACGAACAGGTCGAACACGTCTCCGGTGAGGCAGAAGCCGACCATGCCCGCGAGGAACGTCAGCATCAGCGCGTGGTAGTAGACGCCGACGCCGTGGAAATAGCGCCAGGAGAACGTCATCGCGGCCACTACCAGAACGGCGGCCAGGCAGGCCAGGCCCGCGCTGAGCGACTGAGCCTCGAAGTCGATCCCGATGACGACACCGTGCGCGGGCTTGACGCCGGCGAACCAGTAGACCTCGTCACCACCGTACGTTCTGAGCATGATTATGAACAGCAGCACCGCGACGGCACAAGCCACGCCGATCGCGGCCGCGTCCAGGACCCGGCGCCGCGAGCCCAGCAGCGGACCGAGGGCGCTGACTCCGGCGGCCGCCAGCAGCGGCATCGCGATGACGAGGGCTAGCAACTGATCCACGGCACGCTAGCCCTTCATTGAAGCGAGCTCGTGCGGATCCAGGGTGCCGAACCGCTTGTGCGCCTGGACAGCGAACGACAGCAGCAGCGCGGTGACGGCCGCCTCGACGACCACGTCGGTGAGCGCCAGCGCCTGCACGACGGGATCCACCGCGGGCGTGTGGTCGGGTACGTCGTAGTAGTACGGCGCCACCGCCCCGGTCACGTAGCCGACGCCGAGCAGCAGCACGTACGTCGAGGACTGCACCACGGTCAGGCAGACGATCTGGTGCACCAGGTGGCGGCTGGTGACGATGCCGTACAGCCCGATTCCCAGGATCCAGGCCACGACCACGAACGGGAACACCGCCATCACGATTCTCCCTGCCTGATCAGCAGCGTCTGTTCCAGCAGTTCGCCCACGATGAGGATGAACGCGGCCGCCACCTCGAGCCCGACGAAGAAGCTGATCAGCGCGATCGTCCCGGACGAGCTGACCGCGCCGGGATACTGTCCCAGATCCAGCCAGTTGGCCAGGAACGGCATCGAGAGGAATACGGCGGTCAGTCCGGTCGCGGCGAACCCGCCAGCGCCCACTCCCTCCACCACGTCGAGCAGGTCGACCGGGCTGAACCGCTCGAAGACCAGGAACTCCCCGGCGAGGTAGACCAGCACGAACCCGCTGGCGAGCACCACGCCGCCCTGGAACCCGCCGGACGGGTTGGTCTGCGCGTGCGACGCCAGCCACCAGCCGACCACGATGGCCGGGCCGGCGAATACCAGCGCCACCATGCGCACCGCGGAGCTGGTCGGCGGGACGTCGCGATCGGCGGCCTCGTCGACCGCGGAGCGGTCTCGCTCCCCGCGCAGGTGGCGCAGCACGACCGAGACTCCCGACGCGGCGGTGAACAGGATGAACTCCTCACCCACGGTGTCGAAGCCGCGGTAGAGGAAGTTCACCGCGGAGACCACCCCGGTCGCGTGCGTCTGCGCGACCGCGACCTGGAGGATGGCGGGCCCGTACGGGCCGGGATAGTTCCCGAACCCAGGCAGCCCGGACAGTCCCCACAGGTAGAAGGCCGCCAGGCCCGTCCCGGCGACCAGGAAGATCCAGCGGCGCTGGGCTTGCGTCATTCTTCCGGCTTCCGCACCTTGGCGAGGGTCAGCAGCAGCACGATGGGGAGCGCGACAGCCCCGATGGTCAGCGCCGACAGCGTGACGTCGGGCGCCTGGAACACGAGGAAGAGCACGGCGAGCAGCACCCCGTAGACGCTCAGCACCACCACCTGGCGGACCGGCCGCCGCACCAGCACGACCGCGGTCGCCCCCGCCGCGACCAGCACCAGGACCGTGATCTGGAGCACGTCCATCATGACCACCGGAACGGTGTAGGGCGTGTGGACGCCCGCCAGCTCGGTCACTGTTCCTTCTCCCGAGCCGGGGAGTCGTGCCCTCGGCCCGGCCGCCAGTCTCCGGTCTCCCGCACCCGGATCGCGCGCATGGTGGCGTGCGACAGGTACGGGCCCGCTATCGCCATGAAGAACAGCGCGAGGAACGTCTCACCGGTGTTCTGGTACCAGCCCATCTGCACCAGCACCGCCAGCGCCACCAGCAGCGGCGCCACCAGCGCCGCGGGCGTGACGTAGTGCAGCTTCTGATAGGAGTCCCGCATGAGCAGCACGCCCAGGGAGGCACCGGCCACGATCAGGACCGCCAGCCCCAGCAGCACGTCGGAGAATACGTCCTTGACGATCACAGCCAGCGCTCCATCGTACGGACGAACACCAGCCCGCCACCGAACATCAGCACCGCGAGTATCACGGGCAGTTCGAACAGGCCCGATCGCTGGAACGCCTGCGCGAGCAGCGCGAGCACCATGACGATGACCGCGGTGATGAACTCGTACGCGACCACCGCCGTGGCGAGGTCGCCGCGGCACAGCGTGATCCCGGCCGGAATTATCGCGATGAGCATCGCTATAGCCGCGGCCGTGAAGCCGAGTACCATCGTCATCCCCCCTGGTTCCGGGTGACCAATTGGTGCAGCACCATGGTGTCGGTGTCGGAGTCGATGCCCAGCGCGAACGCGTTAGGCGCCAGGCTCTTAGCGCCGATCAGCAGTACACGCCTCGTCACGCCTTCCGCGGTGTCGTCACCGAACCGGACTGGCTCGGTGACGAACGCGCTGGCCGGCTGCTCCCGCCGGACCAGCACCCGCCACAGCGCGCGATACACCGTCACCATGTCGCTCGCCACCTGCCCGGGCAGCCTCAGCGCCCCTGCCAGCCACTCGAACCGCATCCGGAACCGCGTCGTCGCCTGGTAGCTCACCAGTTCGGCGAAGGTGGCCGCGAGTGCCGCCGCGCCCGCGCCGGCCAGCATCTCGTCAGTACCAAGAGAATCATCAAGCCACATCCAGAACGACATAAGTACCACCCACCAGGTCAGCCATGTGCCCACCCGGGCTGGCGTCGGCGGACGGTCCTCGGGCCGCCGCTCCCGTGGCTCTCCCGCGAGCGGGCCTGGCGCTGAGCTGGCGTCTTCGGGCATTGCAGCCGACTACCCCGTCACCGGCAGGCAAACCGACTCAGCGCCTTGCGGGCCATGCCAATGGCGCCAACGGCACGCCGCACCCCCCACCCGATGGCGCCAACGACACGCTGGACCCCGGCCCGTTGGCGCCATCAGCACGAAGGGGCCGACCAACGACCCGGTTACCGCCAGCGGCTCGGGCTGCCGGTGAAGGTCGTGAAGAAGCTCACCACCGCGCTGCGCGAGGGGACGCCGAACCGGCGCCGGATCGCGCTGCAGATGGTCAAGGACACGCTCGACGAGTCGTCGTTCTAGGCCAGCCCCGCCCACGCGGTGCCGCCGAGGGTGATGCCGCCGGGGCCGATGCCGAACGGGCGCATGGCGGAGTCGTGGCTGCTGGCCCGGGCCTTGAGTATTGCCAGAGAGCGGCTCATCACGGTGCCGTCGCGGTCATGGCTGAGCGCGATCACGTTGTCGGCAAGGTGCGAGGCCGCGAACTCCGAGAGCGGCGCGGGGGGGAACAGACCGGGTGTCTCGTACGTGGTGAGCAGGCTGATGCCCTGGCGGGAAAAGCGCTGCACCAGCGAGTACATGAACTCGCGGAACCGCGTGTCGTCCAGGGCGGCGATCTGCAGGTCGGCCAGGCTGTCGATGACTATCCGGCGGGCCCCGGTAGCCGCGACGGTCTCGAACAGGTCATGCACCCATTCGTCGATGTAGATGTCGACCGGAGAGCGGTACATGACCTCGATATCGGGATGGTTGTTCGGCCACTTCAGGCCGCCCAGCATCCGGGCAAGCTGGGTGGGGTTTTCCTGCAAGGTGGCCATGATGCCGCGCTCGCCCTGCTCGGCTCCGCCGAAGAGGAAATGCAGCCCCATGATCGTCTTGCCCGCACCGGAGGGACCGGCGATCATCGTTGCTGAGCCTGGCCACAGCCCGCCGCCCAGCATGTCGTCCAGCCCTGGAATCCCGGTGCTGAGCCTTGTCTCGCTCATCGGGTAGCCGCCGGGCACCGGGACGTCGGCGAGGCGAGGGAACAGGCGGAATCCGGCCGGGGTGAGCCGGTAGCCGTGCTGGCCGGAACAGAAGTTGCTGCCGCGCAGCTTGCGCACGTACAGGAAACGGAGTTCCCGCTGGCCGAACCGGGCGGCGCTCAGTTCCACGATCGCGTCAGCCACCGCGAACTCGGGGGACACGGCGGCCTCGGCGGATTCGTATTCGCCGATCCACAGCGCCGCGACGGGGAAGGCGGTCAGCCGGCCGGCGAGCTGATGCAGGAACTGCCGGAATTCCGTATCGCCGCCGGGGAGGGAGTGCAGAGCCTTGAAGCTGTCGATCACGATCAGCCCGGGCCGCCGCTCCCGGACGACGGCGGCGATGCGCTCGTCCACGCCGGTGAGCCCGTCACGGCGGGCGATCTGGCCCAGATCCTCGTAGAACACCGACCTGCCGACCGCGGCGGCGTCGAAGAACTCCAGGCTCTGCCCGAAGCGGACGATCTTCTCCAGCGGCTCGGACAAGGTGGAGAAGTAGACGGCGGGGCGGTCCGGAGTGGCGTTGTGGAACGTGTAATGCTCGGCGAGGATCGTCTTGCCGGTGCCCGGCAGCCCCATGATCACGGTGATTCCGTTGTCCGGCAGGCCGCCGCCGAGGACCTCGTCGAGGGGCGCGTGCCCGCTTCGCAGCCGGCCGCCCTCCATCAGCGCTCACGCTCGGCGAGCATGGCGCTGGACCGGAGCAGGTCCCGGACCGTGGACACTAGCTGGAGCGGATCGAGCGGCTTGCGGAGGAACGCGTCCGCACCCGCGTCGATCGCCGCGTCCATGGCCTCTATCGCTGACACCACGACGATCGCTACCTCGGCCTGCGCACGGAAGTGGCGGCACAGCTCCAGCCCGGCGCCGCCGGAAATCAGCACCTCGACGACCACCACCGCCGGACGAGCCGCGACGAATGCCTCCCGCGCGGCGTCGTCGGTCATCGTTACCTCGACGTCGAAACCCTCGGTCTTCAGGAAGAACTCCTGGTATTCCGCGGCGTAGACATCGGGCTCGGCGAGCTGAATGAGCAGCCGGGGCGCGCGCCAGGGCGGTGCCAGGGACAGCCGCTGCCCGGTCTCGGCCCGCTCGGCCAGCAGCCGGTGCGCATCCGCCACGCTGGCGCCCTCGCCCATCTGGGCGCGGACGAACCGCAGCTGCTCCACCTGGTCTCTGCTGTACAGCCGGTGACCACTGGCATTGCGCGCCGGCACCACCTGCCCGTACCTGTCTTCCCAGGTCCGGATCGTGGCGACCGGGACACCCACCATCCTGGCCACCGCACTGATGCTGTAGACCGGCCGGTCCCCAGGGGCCGCTGCCATCCCACGCAGCTCCTCGTCAAAGCCTCTTCAGAACATTTGCGCTCTCGCCCGATCAGCGTAACATTTTGAGCGTATGCCGAGAGGTTGAAGAGGTGTGGCCCTCTGTGAGGAACGCCGTCGTGAGTCTGCTTGAGATCAACGTGGTAGCCGGCGAAACCGGTCCGGTGCTGGTCCTGTCCGGCGAATCGGACCTGACCACCCTCGACCAGCTGAACAGCGCCCTCGACAAGCAGCTGTGGGCCGACGCCAGGTTCTTGACCGTCGACCTGTCCGGGCTGCGGTTCGCCGACTCCGCGACGGTCGCCGCCTTGGCGCAGACCGCGCGCACCTTGCGAGACCAGGGCGGCCGGCTGGAGCTGCTGCGCCCGCAGCCGGCGGTCGCTCGTGTTCTGGATCTGATGGGAATTGACCAGATCCTGACCGTGCGCGATCCCACTAGCGGGAAAGGATCTTCGCTGGCGTTATCGGCAGATCGCGGAACCGCTGACCGGTCGCGTGCCAGACCGCGTTACCGATCGTCGCGGCGGTGCCGACGATCTGGGCACCGAACGCGTGCCGGGTGAAGTCTTTGGACTCGGCGGCCAGCTCCTCGGTGGTGTCCGCGGCGCCGCGGGCGCCGTCGCAGCAGGTCGAGCAGCGAGGTCCGGTTGTCCACCACCACCACCACTGCCCGGTCGGTCCCGTTCACCCGGAGCGTGATCGCCGTCGAGGTTTCCATCAGCCCGGTAGCGTTTCGCCGCCGATGGGCGCGAGCACCTCGCCTGTGTAGTAGCTGGACAGGCGCCCGCTGGCGAAGAACACGTAGGACGGGGCGATCTCGTCGGGCTGCGCGGCCCGCGACATCGGGACCTGCTCGCCGAACGAGCCGACCTTGCCGCCGTCGAAAGTGGACGGGATCAGCGGAGTCCACACCGGCCCGGGGGCGACGCAGTTCACCCGGATGCCGCGCTCTTGCAGGGACTGCGCGAGCGAGTACGTGAACGCCAGCACGGCACCCTTGGTCGCCGCGTAGTCGATCAGCGTCTTGTTGCCGCGCAGGCCGTTGATCGACGAGGTGTTGATGATCGAGCCGCCGTCCGGCAGGTGCTTCAGGGCCGCCCTGGTGGTCAGGAAGTAGCTGATGATGTTGACCCGGAACGTGCGCTCCAGCTGGGCAGCGGTCAGTTCGGTGAGGTCAGCGACCGGGTTCTGCGTTGCGATGTTGTTGACGAGCACGTCCAGCCCGCCGAGTTCGTGCACAGTGCGATCGACCACGGCCTGGCAGTTCTCCTCCTCGGCCAGGTCCGCCCGGAACGTCGCGCAGCGCTGTCCGGCCTGCCGGACCAGTTCGGCCGTGTGCGACGCGTCCTCGTCCTCCATGTCCGACAAGTAGCCGATCGCGACGTCCGCTCCTTCCTTGGCGAACGCGATCGCGACGGCGCGGCCGATGCCGGAGTCACCCCCGGTCACCAGGGCCCGCTGGCCAGCCAGCAGACCGCTCCCCTGGTAGTCACGCATCTCGTCGCGAGGCTTCGGGTCCATGTCGCCGGTACGGCCCGGATACGGCTGCTCCTGGGCGGGCGGCGGATGCTCCGCTGACGGTGTGGTGCTCACGAGCCTTCCCTTCTCTCCTGCGGCAGAAAAAGGCGGCTACCCCAGCGGCCGCGGGTTAACCCGGGTGGCGGGCCGGCCCCAACACACCACGCCGTTCATGGGGAAATGTCCGGTCCGCGCGGCTCGCCCCGGCCACCCTCAGCGTGTCAATTGCGCAAATGAGCCCGCTAGACCGTGTCAGCGTGCGCCCAAGCACGCTCTAGCGGGCTCAACTGCGCATCTGTCACGTTTTCGTGCTGAAGAAGAAACTCCCCGCGGGCGGCGCGCAAGCCGAGGCTCTCGGCAAAGCGCTGGACGGCTGGGCCGCGCGCCAACCCGGATCCCTACCTAGGGGCGCACTGGCCCGCGATCTGACTGAGCCGGCGTCCCCCGAACCCACTCTTTGGAGGTTCGCGCAACGTGCCGATGGTACCAACGGGTCCCCGTCTCGCGTGCCGATGGCGCCAGCGGGTCGGGGTCGGCTCGGCCCGCTGGCGCCATCGGCACGTCGCAGGTGGCGCGGCCCGGGGGCAGCGGGGTGTGTGTTACCCGTCCTGGGGCGGGTAGCAAGACACACTGACCTGCCAATACGACAGGGCCATTACGACAGGAGGAGTGCTCATGGCCACGCACGATTTCGTGGTGGTGGCCAGCCGGCTGCCGGTGGACCGGGTGCGGAGCCCGGACGGCGAGCTGGAGTGGCGGCCGAGCCCGGGCGGCCTGGTCACCGCGCTCGAGCCGGTGATGCGCGAGGCGGGCGGCGTCTGGATCGGCTGGTCGGGTGACGCGGGACCGGCCCCGGGGGCATTCGACGCGGACGGCCTGCACCTGGTCGGCCTGGGCCTGTCCGAGGCCGAGGTCAGACGCTTCTACGAGGGCTTCTGCAACGCCACGTTGTGGCCGCTGTACCACGACGTGATCGCGACGCCGCAGTTCCGGCGCGGCTGGTGGGACACGTACGTGACCGTCAACCGGCGCTTCGCGCAGGCCGCCGCCGAGCACGCGGCCCCCGGGGCGACCGTCTGGGTGCACGACTACCAGCTCCAGCTCGTCCCGCAAATGCTCCGTGAGCAACGCGGCGACGTGCGGATCGGTTTCTTCACCCACATCCCGTTCCCCTGCTACGAGATATTCGCCCAGCTCCCCTGGCGACGACAATTGGTGCAGGGCCTGCTCGGCGCCGACCTGCTAGGGTTCCAGCGCCGCGGGGACGCGGCGAACTTCCTGCGGGCCTGCCGCCGGGCCGCCGGCCTGACCACCAGGGGAACCGCCGTGCGGGCCGGGGAGCGGGAGATCCAGGCGGCGGCGTTCCCGATCTCCATCGACGCGCCGGGCATGGCGGAGACCGCCCGGCGCGGCGAGGTCGTCAAGCGGTCCAGGGAGATCCGGGAGGCTCTGGGCGAGCCCGCGCTGGTGCTGCTGGGCGTGGACCGGCTGGACTACACCAAGGGCATCCTGCACCGGCTGCGGGCCTACGGCGAGCTGGCGGCCGAGGAGCGCCTCGGCTCCGATGCGGTGCTGATCCAGGTGGCCAGCCCGAGCCGCGAACGTGTCGAGGCGTATCAGAGTTTGCGCGACGAGGTCGAGGTCATGGTCGGCAGGATCAACGGCCAGCACGGCGAAGTCGGCTATGCCCCCGTCCACTACCTGCACCAGTCCTATCCACGCGAGGAGATGGCCGCGCTGTACCTGGCGGCCGACGTGATGCTGGTGACCCCGCTGCGGGACGGCATGAACCTGGTGGCCAAGGAGTACGTCGCGTGCCGGACCGGCGAGAGCGGCGCGCTTGTGCTGAGCGAGTTCACCGGGGCGGCCGACGAGCTGGCCGGGTCCTTCCTCGTCAATCCGCACGACATCGAGGGACTCAAGGACACGATCGTCCGGGCCGCGACCATCGGTCCCGCCGAGGCCAGGCGCCGGATGCGCGCGATGCGCCGGCGCGTGTTCGGCCACGACGTGGCCGACTGGGCGGCGAACTTCCTCGACACGCTGGATCGGAGCGTCAAGACATGAACACGCCTGGTTATGTGACCGCTGTGCTGGCCAAGGCTGAGGCCGGGGGCGTGCACGGTGCCGAGCTGGCAGCGCTGCGCAGGCGCCTGCGCCAGCTTGGTGAGCGGCAGGCCGGACTGCTGCCGAGCGAGGTGCTTGAGCCGCTCGCGGACCTGCCGGACCTGGACCAGCTACCCGAGCCGTCGCCCAGCCAGGCCCGCGACGTACTGGACAAGCTCGTGATCGTCAAGCTGAACGGCGGGCTGGGGACGAGCATGGGCCTGTCCGGGCCGAAGTCGCTGCTCGAGGTCAAGCCGGGTGCGAACTTCCTCGACATCCTGGCCAGGCAGGTGCTGGCACTGCGTGAACGCCACGGCGTCCGGCTGCCGCTCGTGCTGATGAACTCCGCGATCACCCGCGATCCCTCCCTGGAGGTCCTTGGCCGCTACGACGGCATGGCCGTGCCCGGCATACCGCCGGACTTCCTGCAGAGCCGGGAGCCCAGGATCTGCGCCCGCAACTTCCAGCCGGTGTGGTGGCCGCCCGATCCGGAGCTGGAATGGTGCCCGCCCGGCCACGGTGACATCTACCCCGCGCTGGCGGCGTCCGGCATGCTGGACGCGCTGCTCGGCGCGGGATTGCGCTACGCCTTCGTGTCCAACTCCGACAACCTCGGCGCGCTCGCCGATGTGCGGATCGCCGCCTGGCTGGCCGCGGAGCGGGTCCCGTTCGCGCTGGAGGCGGTGCGCGGCACCGCGGCCGACCGGAAGGGCGGGCACCTCGCCCGGTACCGGGACCGGCTGGTGCTGCGGGAAACAGCGCAGGTGCCAGACGGGGATGCCTCGTTCACCGATGTCGGACGCTGGCGCTGGTATAACACCAACAACATCTGGATCGACCTGCGCTCGCTCGGGGACCTGCAAGCGAAGGACCAGGCGGCGCCGGACCTGCCGCTGATCGTGAACCGCAAGACCGCCGACCCGCGCGATCCGGAAAGCACCCCGGTGATCCAGCTCGAGTCCGCGATGGGCGCGGCGATCGGCTCGGTCCCGGGCGCCCGGGCGGTCCACGTGCCTCGCTCGCGGTTCGCTCCGGTGAAAACCACGGACGACCTGCTCGTCGTGCGCTCCGACGCCTACGAGCTCACCGGCGACGGGCAGCTGCGGCCCAGCTTCGACGGCGAACAGCCGGTCGTCACGCTGGACAAGCGCTACTACCGGCTGCTGCCGGACTTCGAGCGGCGGTTCCCAGCCGGGCCGCCGTCGCTGCGCCGCTGCCGCCGGCTCGAGGTCGACGGCGACGTCACCTTCGGCGCGGATGTCGTGGTCCGAGGCGAGGTGCGGATAACCGGCCCGCGTCACGTCCCGGACGGAGAACTGCTCGCATAGCGCGGGCGCCCGGCACGCCGTCAGGCGGGGATAGCCTGGTGGAACCGGAAAAAGGCATCGGGGTCGTAGGCCGCCTTGACGCGCCGCAGGCGCTCGAAGTTCGGGCCGTGGTACGCGTCGGCCCAGGACGTCAGGTCCGGGTCGGGGAAATTGGGGTACACGCCACCGGAACCCCACGGGTGCACGGTCGCCCACGAGCGGTTCAGCCAGCCGCGTGCGGTCTCGCGCTCGCTGCCCGGCGCGTCGGCGGCGACGGCGACCGCGTGCTTGAGCAGGAACCTCGCGTCGCGATGCGGGAACGCCGTCGCGTCGACCGGGACCCGGGTGTACGCCCCGCCCCAGGGTGTGAAATCGAGCTCGCGCGCCTGGCCGGGGCGCCGGGCGGCATCGAGGTTCCGCACCAGGGCGGCGACCGCGTCGCCGGGCAGCGGGCCGGCGAAGTACTCCGACCTGCTGTGGCTGTGCGCGCTCGGGGGGAACGCGCTCGCCATCTCGTCGCCGAGGCCGGCGAGGTAGCGCTTGGCCGCCGCGTACGGTGCCGAAGCCATGACCGTGGCCGCCGGGGCGGCGCCGACCAGCTCGGCCAGCCCGCCCAGCAGGCGGGCAGCCTCGGACTCGCCGCCGATCGACACACCGAACACGTTAAGCACGGGCGGCCGCCCGGCCTCGGCGGGAACCGTGACCAGCAGGCTGGCCGCGAGCCCGTCGGGAGCGTCGGGAGACCACCGCTGCCACGCGCCGATCACGCGTGCCGCGTGCTCGTACGCCCACCCATGGCGGAAGGTCGTCACGTACGGCGCTGGAACGGTCGTGAACCTCAGCGAGGTCACCACACCGAACTGGCCGCCGCCCGACCCGCGGAGCGCCCAGAAAAGGTCGGCGTCGCGCTGGGCGTCGCAGTCGACCACCCGGCCGTCGGCGAGCACCACCCGCGCGCCGGCCAGGAGGTCGGCCGTGAGGCCGTGGGTGCGGCCGAGGACGCCGAGCCCGCCGCCCAGGGCCAGCCCGGCGATCCCGACCCCAGGCCCGCACCCCGCGGGTACCGTCACGGCCCCGGCGTCGAGTGCGGCGTAGAGATCACCGAGCCGCGTTCCGGCGCCGACGGTCACCACCGCGCCGGCGATCTCGACCGAGTTCATCGGCGAGACGTCGATGACGATGCCGTCGGTCGAGGAGCGCCCGGCGAAGCAGTGGCCGCCGCTGCGCGGTGCCACCGGCAGCCCGTGCCGACGCGCGAACGCAAGGGTCTCCGCGACGTCGGCGGAACCGCGGCACGTCACGACCGCGCGCGGCCGGGTCCGGTGGAACAAGGCGACGGCCGGCCTGCGGAGCCGCTCGTAGCCGGGAGATCCGGGGAGGACGACCTGCCCCGCGACGGCGGCGCGCAGTGCGGCCCAGTCGGGTGCGGAACGCGGCGGTGCGGACATGCCCCGACGCTAGACCGGCGCGGGTAGCGGGTTCTTGTACGAAACGGCCAGATCTCAGGCCGGCCGGCGGAGCAGGGGTGCGTACGAGGTCTCGTGGTCGTGGCCGCGGCCGCAGACCTCCGCGGTCTCGCGCAGGAAGACCCGCGGCGTGACGCCGGTCAACCGCAAGCACTCATGGGCCAGGTGGGCCTGGTCGGCGTAGCCCGCCTCGGCGGCCAGCAGCGCGAGTCCGTCACTCGCCGGCCGCCTCCCCCGTGACACCGCGTACTGGACGCGGGCGAGCAAGCCCTGGAACCGCAGCATCCGCTGCAACGCCTTGGGGCCGACACCGATCGTTGCGTGGCACTGGCGGCGGAAGCTTCGCTCGGACATGGCTAGCGAGGACCAGAGCGACCCGACCCCGCCGTCGCCGGCCTGCCATGGCATCAGCCGCCGCACCGCCTCCGCCACGACGGGGTCGGGACGCGGGGCGTCCGCGAGCCGGCCGACGACAACCTGCTGAAGCAGCGCCGCGGCCCGCTGCGCGGAGGAGGCCTCGGCCATCCGCTCGCCGGTCGCCGCGACCTCGCGTCCCCACACCGTGCCGGCGTCGAGCATGAGGTCGGCGAGCTCCGAGGCCGGCATCCCCAGCACGGGCGCGGCCGCCCCCGGATGGAACCGGAGCCCGACGACGATGCTGCCGGGCGCGAGCGTCTCGACTCGTGCTCTGGTCAGCGGGCCGACGAGCCTCGGCACCGAACCCAGCCGGCACAGGAACTCGATGCCGCCGTTCGGGACGTTGCGGTGGACATACGGCACCGTACCGGGCGCGACGCGCTGCACCCAGGTCGAGGACACGAGCCCGGCCAGCGCGGCGGCTGGTGGCCGCTCCACGTAGCTCGCGCCGGGCATGTCCCGATTCTGGCAGTCCGTCGCGAAACTACGAACTCCGGGTGACGCGGTCGAGGAGCTGAGCCAGGTGCAGGCCCTCGTGTCCGGTGTGGCCGGCTTGGAGCTGGGTGCGGCAGGAAAACCCGTCGGCGAGCAGCACCGTGTCCGGGTCCGCGGCGCGGGCCGCGGGCCACAGGCCATGTTCCGCGCAGGCCGCGGACACCTCATAGTGCCCGCGCTCGAAGCCGAAGTTCCCGGCCAGGCCGCAGCAGCCGGAGTCGAGCACCTCCACGTCCACGCCGCAGCGCTTGAGCAGCTCCTTGTCCGGGTCGAAGCCCAGCACGGCGTGCTGGTGGCAGTGCACCTGGGCGATGGCGCGGACCGGGGTGCTGCCGGACAGGTCCGTGAGCAGGCCGCGCGGCGCCCAGGCCGCCTCGGTCAGCAGCTCGGCCAGCGTCTTGGTCCGGGAAGCGAGCAGGCGGGCCTGGTCGGACCCGAGCAGTTCGGCGGCGTCCGAGCGGAACACCGCGGCGCAGCTCGGCTCCAGCACCACGACCGGCACGCCGGCGCGCAGCTCAGGCAGCAGGTGCCTGATGGTCCGGCGCAGCACCCGGCTAGCGACGCCGAGCTGGCCGGTGGAGATCCAGGTGAGCCCGCAGCACAGCGGCTTGGCTGGCACCTCCACTCGGTAGCCCGCGCGTTCCAGGACGGCGACCGCCGCCTTTGCCACGTCGGGATGGAAGCAGTTGCTGAACGTGTCCGGCCACAGGATGACCCGCTTGCCTTCGGCGACTCGCGGTCCGCGGCGGGCGTACCACTGGCTGAACCGCTGCCTCGCGAAACGAGGTATCTCTCGTTCCCTGGCGATTCCGCCAGCTCGTTTGGCCAGACTCGACAGAAGCGGAGTGCGGGCGCCGGCGTTGACGACCTCCGGCAACCCGGGGACCGCCGTCACCAGCCGCGAAATGAGCGGCAGCCAGCCCATCGTGTAGTGGGCGGCCGGGCGGAGGCGGCCGGCGTAGTGGTGGGCGAGGAACTCGGCCTTGTAGGTCGCCATGTCCACGTCGACCGGGCATTCCTTCTTGCAGCCCTTGCAGGCCAGGCACAGGTCGAGCGCGTCGCGCACCTCTGCTGACCGCCATTGCCCGGTGACCACGTCGCCGCGGACCATCTCCATCAGCAGCCGGGCCCGGCCGCGGGTGGAGTGCTCCTCTTCGCGGGTGACCCGGTAGCTCGGGCACATCACGCCGCCCTCGTCGCCGCGGCACTTGCCGACGCCGACGCAGCGGGACGCGGCATTCGAGAACGAGCCGTGGTCCGCCGGATACTGGAAGAACGTGCGCGGCACGGGCGGGTTCCAGCCGCGCAGCGTCAGGTTCTCGTCCAGCCGGTACGGGTCGACGACCTTGCCGGGATTCATCCGGTTGCCGGGATCGAACAGGGCTTTGAATTCTCCGAACGCCCGCATGAGATCCGGGCCGAACATCCGCGGCAACAGCTCGCCCCTTGATTGCCCGTCGCCGTGCTCGCCGGACAGCGAGCCGCCGTACGCGACGACCAGGTCGGCGGCCTGCTCGGCGAACGACCGGTAGTTCGCGATGCCTTGCGCGGTGCGCAGCTCGAACGGGATGCGGGTGTGCACGCAGCCCTGGCCGAAATGGCCGTACAGCGAAGCGCCGTGGTAGTCGTGGCGGGTCAGCAGGATGCGGAAATCCCGCAGGTAGTCGCCGAGCCGGTCCGGCGGGACCGCCGCGTCCTCCCACCCCTCGTGGGTCTCGTGCTTGCCCGGTGGGTACGCGGTGGCGCCCAGGCCGAGCTCGCGCACGGTCCACAGGTTGTCCTCGACCGCGGGGTCCTCGATGTAGGCGACGTGCGGCTTCGGGTGATCGCCGTCGGCCTGGACCGCCGCGATGAGAGCGTGCGCCCGGTCCTCGGCCTCCCGCTCGGTGTCGCCGCCGAACTGGATCATCAGCCAGCCGGAGCCCTCGGGGAGCTTGCTGAGAGCGTCGCCGCCGAGGTGTTCCTCGCGTTCCAGCGAGATCAGCACGTCGTCCAGGCCTTCCACCGCGAGGGGCTCGTGCTGGACCACGAGCGGGACCACGTCCCCGGCCTCGGCGATGTCCGGGTACCCCAGCACGACCAGCGTGCGGTGCTTCGGGATCTCGACCAGCGAGATTTCCGCGGCCAGCACGGTGACCAGCGTCGACTCGCTGCCGGTCAGGGCCCGGGCCACGTGGAAGCCCTTTTCGGGGAGCAGGTGGTCCAGGTTGTAGCCGGAAACCCGGCGCGGTATGTCCGGGTAGCCGGTCCTGATCTGGCCCAGGTAGGTGTCGCGGATCCGCTTGAGGCCCTGGTACAGCTCCGCTTCGCGGCCGCCGTGATCCAGGATGTGCATCAGCTCGACGTCGGTCGTCGGGCCGACCCAGGTGCGCAGGCCGTCGTAGGTGAGGATCTCCAGGCGCTTGACGGAGTCGGCCATTTTGCCGTAGGCCTGTGCGGTCGAGCCGCACGAGTTGTTGCCGATCATGCCGCCGATCGTGCAGCTCACGTGGGTGGACGGCTTGGGCCCGACCATCAGGCCGTACTGCCGTACCGCGTCGTTGACCTTGTCGAGCGCGATGCCCGGCTGGACGGTGACGCTGCGGCCGCCGGCGTCGGTGCTGATGACCTGGTGGCAGTACTTCGTCCAGTCGATGACGACGGCCTCGTTGCAGCACTGGCCGGCCAGGCTGGTGCCGCCGCCGCGGGACAGCACCGGGGCGTTGAACTCGCGGCAGACCGCGATGGCGGCCTGCGCGGCGTCGGCGGTCCTTGGCACTACGACGCCGATCGGGGGGTGCCGGTAGTTGGACGCGTCCTGCGCGTAGGCGCCGCGGGAACCGTTGTCGAAGCGGACCTCGCCGTCGACCGCCTGGGTCAGCATGTCGTGCAGCTTGCCGGTGTCCATCGGCCCCGGCTACCCGGGGTCTGGCATGTTACGCATGTACCTGCGTGCCACGACCTGCCGCGCGTTTAGCCGTACCGGAGCGGGTAGCTTCCGGCGATGAGCCACCCGCAAGTCCTGCTGCTCGAGACGATGAAGAAGGCGGCCGCCATCCTTCAGCAGGCCGGCATTCCGTTCGCACTGGCCGGTGGCGCGGCGGCTTACGCGCGAGGGGGCGCGCCGCCAGTGCACGACGTGGACTTCGTGGTCCTCGCCGAGGATTCCGACGCCGTCGCGGTCGTCTTCGCCGACGCGGGCATGACCGTCGAACGGCCGCCGGAAGGGTGGCTGATCAAGGCTTTCGACGAGGACCGCATGATCGACCTCATCTACGTCCTGGCCGGTCAGCCGGTGAACTGGCAGCTGCTCGACCGGGCGGAACGGATAAACGTGGCGGCCATCGAGATGCCGGTGCTCGCGGCGACAGACCTCGTGCTGTCCATGCTCAGGTCCATGACCGAGCATCACGCCGACTTCGCCCTGACGCTGACCTGCGTCCGGCCGATGCGCGAACAGGTCGACTGGAGCGAAGTGCGCGCGGCGGTCAACGGCTCGGCGTTCGGCCGCGCCTTCCTGGTCCTGCTGGAGGAACTCGACGTGATCCCGGGTTCCGCGGGGTCCGCTGGGTCCGCTGGGTCCGCTGGGTCCGCTGGGTCCGGTGAGCCGGCTGAGCTGGAGAACCTGGCCGGACGCCTGGAGCACGCGCTCACCACCGATCCACGGACCCACGAGCTCGGCGTCCGCGTCGAGGTGGCGGGCGGGATCGCCAGCCTGCACGGCGAAGTGGCCGGCGAGCAGCGGCGTGCGCTCGTGGCCGCGGTCGCCGCGGAGGTGCTGTCGGCGGAGGCACCAGGCATCGCGCTGCGCAACGAAGTGACGCTGACCGAAGTCCGTACGCCGTGATCCGGGTAGCCGCCGTGGGCGACGTGCACCTCGGCGCGGACGTGCGCGGTTCGATCAGTCCGCATCTGGACGGCCTCGGCGAGCACGCCGACGCCTTGCTGCTGGCCGGCGACCTCACCCAGCACGGCACGACGGCGGAGGCGGAGATCGTCGCCGAGGAATTCGGCGACGTCGGCGTGCCCGTCATCGCGGTGCTCGGTAACCATGACTACCAGAGCGATCAGCAGGCGGACATCACCAGGGTGCTGCGGCTGTCCGGCATTCACGTGCTCGAGGGCACCGGGATCGAGCTGGACCTGCCCGGCGGCACCCTCGGCGTGGCGGGCAGCAAGGGTTTTGGCGGCGGGTTCCCCGGACGGTGCGCGTCGGAGTTCGGCGAGCCGCAGATGAAGGAGTTCGTCGTGCACTCACGGCGGCTGGCCGACGGCCTCGGCGCGGCGCTGGGCGCGCTGGAGTCCGATGTCCGGGTCGCGCTGACGCACTACTCACCGGTGCCTGACACGCTGGCGGGCGAACCGCCGGAAATCTACCCGTTCCTCGGCAGCTACTTCCTCGCCGAGGCCGCCGACGGCGCGGCGGCCGACCTCGCTGTCCACGGTCACGCGCACGCCGGCCAGGAGTGCGGCATCACCCCGGGCGGCGTGCAGGTACGCAACGTGGCGCTCCCGGTACTGCGCCGCGCCTACGCGGTGTACTCCCTGGACGCGGTCAACTCGCGGACCGGCCCGCGATGAGGTCAGCCGCGCCGGCGGCGATGGACACCATGTCGATGCCGGCGAGCTGAAGCTGCTCGGCGGGCGTGGCCGAGCCTGGCAGCTGACGCACCGCCAGCTTGTGCACCACCGGCAGGGTTCCGCCGCCGACCGCCAGCGCGTCGAGCACCGCGTCGCCGAGACCGCCCTCCGGCCAGTGATCCTCGACGGTGAGGATACGGCCCGTCTCGCTGACCGCCTGGCGCAAGGTCACCGCATCGATGGGCTTGACCGAGTACGCGTCGATGACCCGGGCGGACACGCCGTCGTCGGCGAGCAGATCGGCGGCGGCGAGGGCCTCATGCACGGTCACCCCGGCGGCGACGAGCGTCACCTGGTCGTCGGGTGACGAGCGGAGCACCCTGCTGCCGCCGACCGGGAACTCCTCCTCCGGATCGTAGATCACGGGGGTGTCGCCACGGCTGGCGCGCAGGTAGCTGATTCCGCTGATATCCGCCATGGCGGCGGTCAGCCGGGCGGCCTGGTTCGCGTCACACGGGTAGAGCACCGTGCTGCCGTGCACCGCGCGGAACGCGGCGAGATCCTCCAGGGCCATCTGCGACGGGCCGTCCTGTCCGATCGCGACGCCGGCGTGCGTGCCGACCAGCCGGATGCTGGCCCTGCTGATCGCCGCCATCCGGATGAAGTCGTAGGCGCGGGAGAAGAAGGCGGCGAACGTCGACGCGTACGGGATCCAGCCGCGTACCTGCATGCCGACCGCGGCGGCGATCATCTGCTGCTCGGCGATGTAGCACTCGAAGAACCGGTCGGGATGCGCGTCCGCGAAGTACTGCGTGCGGGTGGAATCGGCGACCTCTCCGTCGAGCACGACCACCTCGGGGCGCGTGTTGCCGAGCGCGGCCAGCGCCTGGCCGGCCGCGGTCCTGGTGGCGGCCATTTCGCCTGACTTGAAAACGGGCAGCTGTCCCTCGCTGACCGGGAACCGGCGCGGACGCAGGTCCGGGGGCGGCGGGGTCACCTCGACCGACAGATGCCGGTCACCGCCCAGCTCACGGATGGCATCGTCGGGATCCGGCACGGGCTTGCCGTGCGCTCCTTCGCGATCCTCGACGGCCGCGACGCCACGCCCCTTCCTGGTCCGCGCGAGGATTACCGTCGGCTGCCCGCCGTGCTCCGCCGCCTTATTGAAGGCCGTGTCGATCGCGGCAACATCGTGCCCGTCGATTTCCACGGTGTGCCAGCCGAACGCGGCGAACCGGCGCGCATAGGCCGCGGTGTCCCAGCCGTGCCGGGTGGGGCCACGCTGCCCGAGCCGGTTCACGTCCACGATCGCGGTCAGGTGGTCCAGGCCCGCGTAGCCCGCGTGCTCGGCCGCCTCCCAGATCGACCCCTCGGCCAGCTCGCTGTCGCCGCACAGCACCCAGACCCGGTACGGGAGCTGGTCCAGATCCCGGCCGGCGATGGCCACGCCCACGCCGACGGGCAGTCCTTGCCCGAGCGAGCCGGTGGCGACGTCCACCCAGGGCAGCCGCGGCGTCGGATGCCCTTCCAGCGGGCTCCCGGCGCGGCGGTAGCTGAGCAATTCCTCGTCCGTGATCGCGCCGGCCAGCTTGAGCATGCTGTAGTACAGCGGCGAGGCGTGCCCTTTGGAGAAGATCAGGTGGTCGTTACCGGGCGCTCGCGGGTCGCCGAAGTCATAGCGCAGGTGACGGGCCAGCAGGACCGCCATCAGGTCGGCGGCGGACATGGAGGACGTCGGATGTCCCGACGACGCCGCGGCGCTGCACCGCACCGAGTCCACCCGGAGCTGCTGGCCGGCCTCTCTGAGCTGGTAAGTGATGTCTTCGTCGAGCTGGAGCGAATCCCTCATCCGCTTCGCACTGCCCGCCCGCGGGCCGGTTACACAGGAAATGCTGGGTAGGGGGATCCATGGCCGAGGCCGCCGAGGACCGCGCGGCGCACCGGGAGGCCTCCGGGCGAAGCCCCATGGAGCTCTAGTCCGGTCAGGACCGCAGCTCCTGGATCTTGTCGGCCAGCAGCGTGGTGGCGATCGTCGCCTTGCGCGGCTGGCCGCGCAGGAACGCCTGGGCGAACTTCTTCGCCTGCTCGTACTCGACCTTCCCCGGCAGTGGCGGTTCGTCCGGATTGACGTCCACGTCCACGAGCGCCGGGCCCGGATGGGCGAGCGCCGCACCGATGGCGCCGGTCAGTTCGGCGGGCTGCTTGACCTTGACCCCGAACGCGCCGTTGGCGGTCGCCAGCGAGGAGTAGTCCACGGCAGGCTGCGGATAGCGGACGCCGTGCTCGGGGTAGCCGAGCACCATCTGCTCCCACAGGATCTGGCCGAGCGAGTTGTTGTTGCAGATCACGACCTTCACCGGGAGCCGCTGCTGGATCGCGGTCAGGAACTCGGCCATGAGCATCGCGAAGCCGCCGTCGCCGACGAACGCGATCACCTGCCGGTCCGGGAACGCGTGCTGGATGCCTACCGCGTACGGCAGCCCCGGCGCCATCGTGGCCAGGTTGCCGGACAGGTAGAACTCCCGGCCGGCGCGGATCGTCCAGTGCCGTGCCGCCCAGGTGGCGATCGTGCCGCTGTCGCAGGTGAGCACCGCGTCGTCGGTGGCGGCGCCGTCGATGACGCCCATCAGGTACTGCGGCGCTATCGGATCGCGCCTGGCGTCTTGCTGGGCGGCCATCCTGGTCCGCCAGCGGTCCATCTCCTTCTGGTATTTGCCCAGGAACGAGGTGTCGGAGCGCTGCTTGAGCAGCGGCAGCAGGCCGCGCAGCGTCTGCTTCGCGTCGCCGGTCACCGGGACTTCGGTGGCGATCCTCGAACCCGCCCGCGCCGGGTCCACCTCGATCTGGGCCGCCCTCGCGTTGCCCGGCAGGTGCTTGGTGTACGGGAAGTTGGTGCCGACCAGCAGCAGCGTGTCGGCCTCCTCCATCAGGTCTTCGGACGGCTTCGTGCCGAGCAGGCCGATCCCGCCGGTGGTGTAGGGGGAATCGTCGGGCACCGTCGCCTTCCCCGGCAGCGTCTTCACGATCGGCGCGTTCAGGGTCTCCGCCAGCGCGAGCAGTTCCGCACGGGCGTGCAGCGCGCCCGCACCGGCCAGGATGGCGATCTTGTCCCCGTCGTCGAGGAAGTCCGCGAGCCGTTGCAGGTCCTGGTCGCTGGGCATCCCCGGAGGTTCGAGGTACACCGCGGCCGTCTTGGGCGAGCTGGCGGGCGCCACGTGCTGCCACGGGTCGGCATCCGCGTCGGCGACCTGGATGTCGTTCGGCACGGTGATGTGCGCGACGCCGCGGCGCGCGTACGCCGTGCGGATCGCCAGGTCGGTGACCGCCGGGATCTGTACCGGGTTGTAGATCATCTGGTCGTATTCGGCGACGTCGGTGTACAGCCGGTCCAGCGCCACTTCCTGCTGGTAGGCGGTGCCGAGTACCGAGGTCTCCTGCATCCCGGTGATCGCCAGCACCGGCATGTGGTCCAGCTTGGCGTCGTATAGCCCGTTGAGCAGGTGGATCCCCCCGGGACCCGAGGTCGCCAGGCATACCCCGATTTTCCCGGTCGCCTTGGCGTGGGCGGTCGCCATGAACGCGGCTGCCTCCTCGTGGTGAACCAGGACGAACCGGACCCTGTCCTGGTGCCGGCGCAGGCCCTCCATGATCCCGTTGATGCCGTCGCCGGGCAGCCCGAACACGGTGTCCACGCCCCAGTCGGCGAGCCGTTCGATCAAGGCCTCGGATGCGATCCGTGCCATCATTTCCTCCGGTCGTCGTTGCTAGGTCTCAAGTCGGCTTCCCAGGACGTGGCCGGTAAACCCTCGTGCCGCGGCCGCTATACCCGCGACACGCTGGAATCGCGCGCCATTCCGGAGCGAGCTTGTGCGAAGAGTGCTCGCATACTTATACTCGTGCACGAGCACTTGATACGAGCACTCGTGGACAGACAACTGAGGGACACGTATGCCGAAGCGGCGCAAGGTAGGCAACCTGCTGGCACTGACGCTGCTCGCGCAGCTCATGGAGCGTCCGATGTACCCCTACGAGATGGCCGCGGTGCTACGAGAACGCGGCAAGGATCAGGCGGTCAAGATCAACTGGGGGTCGCTCTACACGGTCGTGCAGAACCTGGAGAAGAACGGCTTCATTCAGGCCGTGCAGGTCGACCGGGAGGGACGCCAGCCGGAGCGGACCACTTACCAGATCACCGCCGCCGGGCAGGGCGAGCTCAGGGACTGGCTGCGTGAGCTGCTCGGCGACCCGGAGCGCGAGTACACCAGGTTCGAGGCCGGCCTGTCCGACGCCGCCCAGCTCCCGCCGGAGGAGGTGATCAGCCTGCTGCGTCACCGGCTCGAGGTGCTCGAGGCGGACATCGAAGGCGCGCGTGCCGACCTCACCGCCACGAGCAAGCAGGTCCCCCGGCTGTTCCTGATCGAGAACGAGTACCAGGTCGCGATGCGCCAGGCCGAAGCCGACTGGGTGCGCGGCGTCCTCGCCGAGCTTGAGGCCGGCACGTTCCCTGGCGCGGCCATGTGGCAGGCACTACACGCCGCCGGCGGGTTCGACGGCACCGGCAAAGTACCGCCGGAGGTGGCCCAGCTCCTCGCCGAGGCGGCCGGCGACCAAGGGGACGGCACCTGACACCCGGAACCCCGCCCGGCTCACCCCTTAGCCGGTGAAGTGGGCGCCGGCGGGCACGTCGCCCTCGGCGGGCAACCGCGTCAGCTGCACTCCGGCCGGGTTCACGGTCAGCGTGCTGGACAGCAGGTTCTTGTTCCAGACCATGATGATGTACCGCCCGAACTCGTACGTTCGCGCTGGCTTGCCGAAGTCCCGCAGGATCACCGACGGCCGGGCAAACACCTGGTCCGACAGTGGCGAGGACACCACCACCACGAAGTTCGCATAGCTGACCGCGGGGTCGTACCACTCGTACCTG
>Ga0207664_10000663_pt1 | contig 23701 bp, 27 predicted proteins | sample LARL83metaG_FD_184349 | JGI IMG/M metagenome (GOLD analysis project Ga0207664, IMG submission 184349) | Corn, switchgrass and miscanthus rhizosphere microbial communities from Kellogg Biological Station, Michigan, USA - LAR L8-3 metaG... | ecosystem: Host-associated > Plants > Roots >... | reverse complement strand
AAATGAAAAGTCAAGAGGTTTCTAAAAATTTTCGATGAATTATGTTATTGCCTGAAGAAAATTATATTTTCTTTTTTCCGAGTACACAATCCGAAATAAATGTTGTATCTTTGCAGTGAACATCTCGTTCGAGCCGACTACGGTCCCTAACCGAATCGCCCACGGCTCCCACAAGTCGCTCTCATGCCCGAGGCCGCTTGCCTCTCGCATGATTGGTTTCTAAAACATCACTTCGAAGCTTTTTATAAAGAGGTATTTGTATGCCAAACATCAAGCTTAAGCTCACGTTCGCGCTTATCCTTTCGTGTGCGCTCGGTCTAAGCGGACTGCGTGCGCAATCGAATACGGAGTACGGCCTCTTGTGGACTCCATCGAGCTCAATAGGCAATTTTCAGGCAAGCGGCTCAACCACTCTTACCTACTCTGCTTTCCATCCAAATACATTCTTTTCGCTTCAAACCTTCTCAGGAATTTCCTGCGGCACTGGATGGGGCGGCGGCGACGTAGCTAAGAATTCCAAGAACACCACGTTAGCAATTCAGGACGATAGTTCGTCCAACTGCACGAATATGTATTTTAATGGGTACTTTGCGTCCAAGAGCAGGGAATGGCAGCAAGCATTCGATAGCTTGACTCGCTTCATCGATTCCTGCCCAAATAATCCGCATGCTCCCGATGCATTTTCGCAAATCTCGGGTGCCGTAGCCGGTATTTATGGACCAACCGGAGGCACCTACCGTGCCACATTTCTCGCGTGGCTCGAGTCAGTCTTATACCTAAATACATCTGATTCTTATTTCTGCTCTGATGTAGAGGTTATGTCCTCAGCCATGCCGCTTCCGGCGGATACGGCACCAGGCACTTATTCACGCGAGATAAATATTCCCTTAGCCGTTCTTCGATGGCTAATTCAAAATACCACCTGTGATACGCCGCAATTGGCGCAGGAATATGATCGGGGGCGAGAAACGCAACTGGAGCAATGGGGGAATAACACAACGGCCTATAAGCTCGATACGACGCTGCTGCCGCTGGATTCGATTCAACCGGGCTTGCAGGAGCTTTTGGAGAAGCATTTCCTCTATGCGGATGTTAGCGAACGCAGAGGGCCGGATATTATCACTAATGCCACCGCCTCCCCCAATCCGCTAAATACCGGAACGGTCATCTCCTTCGGCATCAGCAAGGAGGCTTACGTGAAGATCGAAGTATTCGATTTGTTGGGGAATCGGGTTTCGTCCTCGGGCTTCGAGAGCTTATTCGAGCCGGGGAACAAAGCGGTTCCCATTTCGCTGCAAGGGCTTCCGGCCGGAACCTACTTCGCCCGCATCGTCACGGCCTATGGCGAAGTTCAAACCGTGAAATTGGTGAAGGAATGAAAACGCTCATCATCATCGCGCTCACGATTGTCGGAATGGTTCCGGCCAGTACGTTTGCGCAAACACTCACTCCGAGTCGGCTCTCCTCCGAGGGGATTGTAGGTCGAGCGTCCTCGCTCGACCTCGTGTTCCCATCCATCCCGAAAAGTCGAGCGAGGACGCTCGACCTACGCGCTTCTATAAATCTCGGGAACATTGACCATAATTTCTGGGGAATTTATTCGGGTCTCCCGATTGATCCGAGTCGTCAAGCTTCTCCTTGTAGCAATTGCCAATGGACCTCAGCTTGCAGTACATGTGTACCTACATTTGCAGAAGCTTATATAGGTGCCCTTTATTATACCGTCACTTCTGGAGGTATTGTTTCCCATCAAAGCCCACAGAATGTCGAGTGTGGGACTGCATGGGGAGGTCTAGGCACGAATAAATCAACTCACTCTAGCTTGTCTGTTCAGAATGACACTACAACTGTCTGTAACCAACTTTGGTTTTCAGGTGATAATTATTCCGAAAATCACCAATTTCAGCAAGCCTTCGATACTTTGAGATATTTCATCGAAACATGTCCGCACAACGCTTTTGCGCCAAGTACATTCCTATCAATAAGTAGTGCCATGGTTGAAATTCACGGTCCAGGCGGCGGCAGTTATCGTGCAACTTATGAGGCCTGGCTTGGTTCTGTTCTTTATCTGGATACTACGAACCCAGAGTATTATTGCGCGTGCGCTGAGCAAGTCGCGGGGTATTTGCCACTTCCGCATGATACACTACCTGGGTATTTTTCTCGATGGACAAATATTCCACTATCCGTTATTGATTGGCTTATTCATAACACCACATGTGATACACCTGCTCTTTCTCAGGAATATGATCAATCGCGCCAATCTCAGTTAGAGCAATGGGCCAACGATCCTACAGCGTATAAGCTCGATACGACGCTGCTGCCACTGGATTCCATTCAACCGGGCTTGCAGGAGCTTTTGGAGAAGCATTTCCTCTATGCGGACGTTAGCGAACGCCGAGGGCCGGATATTATCACTAATGCCACCGCCTCCCCCAATCCGCTAAATACTGGCACGATCATCTCTTTCGGCATTAGCAAAGAGGCATACGTGAGGATCGAAGTGTTCGATTTGTTAGGGAACCGGGTTTCATCTTCGGGCTTCGAGAGCTTGTTCGAGCCGGGGAATAAAGCGGTTCCCATTTCGCTGCAAGGGTTGGCCGCGGGCACCTACTTCGCCCGCATCGTCACGGCCTATGGTGAAGTGCAAACCGTGAAATTGGTGAAGGAATAACCGACCAGGATTCACAGGATGTAAAGGATTTACAGGATTGGAACTGCATAGTTCAATGCCCCTCCCGTTCGGAGGGGCTTTTCATTTCCGCAACTTTCTTGCTCTATTCGATATTGCAGAGAAAGCTAATTTATGCCAGAGACCACAACCAGCTTTTTTGCGCGAACTTCGGCAGCGTCTTCTATCCCGGCTAATGGCTCCGCGCGCAATACCGCCGCGATCATTACCGCGCTCAAGGACGCGATCGAATTCGTGCAGGAGCGTGTCGTCAATCGCGAAGAGGTGATCGAGCAGATTTTCCTCGCGATGCTGATCGGCGAGCACGTCTTGCTCGAAAGCCGGACGGGCGTCGGCAAGACGCTCCTGGCCGACCAAATCTTTCGCATGTTCGAAGGGGCGCGTTGTTTTTCGGTGCAGGCCAGCAAAGAACAGCAACCCGATACTTATTTTGGCGGACTACTTCTCGAAGAATTAAAGCAGGGCCGGCTCGTTCATAACACCGAAGGCTCCCTCGTCGAAAGCGAGTTTGGATTTATCGACGAAATCTTCGATGCGAACGATTACACGCTGCGCGCCTTGCTTTCGCTCCTGAACGAACGGGAATTGATCCGCGGCGTTCAGCGCGTCCACTCGAATGTCCATACCGTCATTGCGGCGACTAATTATCTTCGGCTTTCCGAAATCACCGAGGCGCTGCTCGACCGGTTTCTCTTCAAGGCGCTGATCCATCCGGATAAAGATGCTTTCTTTCAATATAAAATCTCGCAGCAATACCTGAAGAACTTGGGGAATGCTATCGAACCGCCGAAAAAGATCCAGTATGCGGACCTCGAGTATTCGACCCGCATCGTTCGAGGAGAAGTGCCGGAATACCATATCCAAACCATGCCGGAACTGGTTTATTTTATGAACCTTGTCGTCCGGCATTATGAAGTACAGCGCAACCGGCTGCTGCAGGAGCGTCCGCATGAAGCGCATCTTCGCACGAAAGATTTTTATATCTCCCCACGCACGCAGGCCAAATCGCTCGACGTGCTTCGCGCGATTGCGTTTCTTCATGGCCGCACCGACGCGGAAAAATCCGATATTCCGAAACTCCACTTGCTGCTTTGCACCGCCGGGATTGCGGAAGAGAAGGCGCTGTTTCAACGGTCGTACGATACCCTTCTCCAGTTGTATCAGGCATCCGGCGCGTTCGATCAACTGGCGGCGCTTTTAACGCTCGAAGATGTGCTTGCCCGATTACGCCACGATCCTACGTTGATGTCGAAGCCGATCACGGAACTTGGAAGCGCTCAATCGAAGCGCTCGATCGTGGCGTGGGCGAAGGAAACACTCGGTGTTGCCGATGGAACGGCTGCCCACAAGCGCCGCCTTGCCGAGGGGTTCCTGCAGAGCATTCATCCCTCCACCGAAGACTTGAAATCGCTCAAAGCCCATTTGGAGCAGGAGATCAAGGTGGTCTTCGCCGGACATGCGGAGCATTTTTAATTTACGAGAACTATTGCCTTCTTGCTTTTGCCATCCCGAATTTGGGAGTTACGGACGGTATTTGAGTATCCCTCCTATGAATACAATCAAGGACGGGAGCAAGAGACTCGAGAACACCACAAGAGTTGTGCGGACCGAACCAATATCAAAAAGAAACCATGGGAATAGCTGCGTATCACTCACTAAAACGCTAATGATAGAGAAGAACCAGACCAATCCCCGAACAATCGGACGTTTCCAAACCCACTGTGTTGTTGAGAGCCAAGCTGCGGCCAGACCAAAGAGTAAGAGGATAATGCTCATAATAACTTCAAACAACAATCATGTGAATGGAGGATAATAAGCCAACACCACCGCGCCCAAACACTCATCAGCAAACCGACGAGCAGCAGTTTCCAGAAGGATTCGTCTTCGAGCCGGCGCACCAGCAGTCCATAAAAGACCATTAAGAAACCTAGGAGAAATACTTCCCTTCTTTGTATCGAATCTGGGGATCTCATATCGCTCACGGCGCGAGTAATCGTGGGTACTGCATGTTTTGATAATTGCTTTTGATTTACAAGTGTGCCAATCCGTTCCGGCATCAATGCGATAATCCCTTCGCACCTTCGGAGAATAGGAAAGCCAGCCAAGCCGAAAATATGATGGTCAGAACCAAAAGCTTCCAGAATTTCTCCTCTTCGATTCGTCTCACGATCAGCCCGAAGAGGAGAATCCAGATTCCAAGGACATAGATCTCCTGTTGTAGTATCATCGCCCGGTCTGCAAATCGATTGACCGCTGGAATTAGATTTCTCATGATCGCGGCAGTGACAATCCAAATACACATAGCCAATGTCCACATCTTCCAGAAAACCACCCGTGGTATTCCCCGGATGGCTCGCACGGGAACTGCGACAATACGCGCGAATAGCGTTTCGAGGTATTCTTTCACGACAGTATATGAAACGCTAAGGCTATCGCTCAGGTTGCCAGCTGGATCAGCAGCCGGGAACTAGCCAACTACTACCCCATCTTATGATCCGTAGGTCGTTTCGAGATAGCCATACTCTGACGTAGCGTTTCGGATTCCTGTATAATATTCACCCATCCATCCACCGAAGATTTGAAATCGCTCAAAGCCCATTTGGAGCAGGAGATCAAGGTGGTCTTCGCCGGACATGCGGAGCATTTTTGAGTAATCCGCCCGTAGATTCCACGATCGAAGTTCGGCTGCGCCGCCGGGAGCGCCGCCGCTCCTTCTCGGTCTTCTTTTCGATCGTCCTCGGAATTTATTCGCTGCTAAACTTCTACATTTTTATTCGACTGAATGCGGCGGTTCCCACCGATTCGTGGTTTCATCCCATGTTTCTTCCACTTTTTCTTTTCATCGCGCTCGCCTTCCTCGCCGGCGAGATATTGGAGCATAAACGGAGCACCGTTTTCGGCAAAGCACTCACATGGGTTGGCTCCTTCTGGCTTGGCGCGATGACCTGGTTTTTTTTGGCGTTGGTTCTATTCGATCTGGTAAGAGTCTTTTTCGGTTTGTTTTCTCTCCCTTATCTTCAAGGGACCGACGCGACACAGTGGACGATAGCCGTTTTATCTTCCGTCGTTTTCGCTGCAATGTTTTTTGGTTTTTTTAATGCCCGGCGCCTTCGGGTGAAGCCACTTTCGATAAAAATGGAAAAGCCCTCTCCACCGCTTCGCATTGCCGCGATCAGCGATATGCACATGGGCACGCTCATCGGACGCAGAATGGTGCGTCAAATGGTGCGGAAGATAAATTCTATTCATCCCGATCTGGTGCTTATGGTAGGCGATCAGGTGGATGGGAACCCACATCCGGTGATGCAACTCGATCTGGGAAGCGAACTAAAAAAGATCGTAAGCAAATACGGCGTCTTCGCCATCACGGGTAACCACGAATATATCGGCAACGCCGAGACAACTTGCGCGTATTTGGAAGCGCATGGCGTCACCATGCTGCGCGACGCAGCGGTGGAAGTTGCCGGCATCTATCTTGTTGGCCGCGAGGACCGGGCCGCAAAACAATTTGCAAATCTCGAACGCAAACCGCTCGCCGAGCTTCTCGCGCCACTCGATAAAACGAAACCGATTATTCTACTCGATCATACACCATTCCATCTGGAGGAAGCAGAAGAGCACGGAGTCGATCTTCAGCTTTCCGGCCACACGCATCACGCTCAAATTTGGCCGTGGAGTTTTATTACTAAGCGCGTTTATGAGGTAAGTTGGGGCTACAAGAAGAAAGGAAAAACGCACATCTATGTCTCCTGCGGCGCAGGGACATGGGGTCCGCCGATTCGTATTGGGAATACGCCAGAAATAATGGATATTACTTTCAGTTGAGGGAAAAGCCGCTTCCAATATATCTTATAAAATATACTGGCTCAAGTCCCGATTCCGCACCACTTTCTCTAACCGTTCTTCGACGAATTTAGCTGTAATTTCGAGCTTCTTTTCTTTCACAATATCTGGCACGTCGAAGAGGACTTGTTCTAAGAGCGTCGTGAGGATCGTATGGAGCCGGCGCGCGCCGATATTTTCAATGGCTTCATTCACTTCGAACGCAATACGCGCAATTTCGGTAATAGCGTCCGGCGTGAATTCCACCTCGACGCCCTCCGTCGCCAGCAGCGCGGTGTATTGTTTGAGCAGTGCATTTTCCGGAACGGTCAGGATTTTCACAAAATCGTCCTGCGTCAAGCTATCGAGTTCCACGCGAATTGGGAACCGGCCTTGTAATTCCGGAATAAGGTCGCTCGGTTTCGAGACATGGAACGCGCCGGACGCGATAAACAGAATATGATCGGTCCGCACAATGCCATATCGAGTGCTGACGTTCGAACCTTCCACAATGGGCAGCAGATCGCGCTGCACACCTTCGCGCGAAACGTCCGGTCCGCCGCCGCCATCGCGTTTTCCACCGCCGGTAACTTTGTCGATTTCGTCCAGGAAAATAATTCCCGTGCTTTCGACCCGCTCGATCGCATCGCGGACCACGTTATCCATGTCGATCAGTTTCGCGGCTTCCTCCTGCTCGAAGAGTCCCCGCGCTTCGGCGATAGTAACGCGGCGGCGTTTATTCTTCTTCGGAAGCATCCCGCCCAAAATATCCTGAATGTTCTGCCCGATCTCGTCCATCCCCGGCCCTCCAAGCGGCCCCATAATCTGCATCGAAGCAATGGGCGGCGTTTGCTGGATATCGATTTCGATCTCCTTTTCCTCCATCTCGCTGGCTCGCAATTTTTCGCGGAAGCGGTTGCGGGTGTGCTCGTTCAGCTCCGCCTGCTCGCGCGCCTCGGTGGGCGTGCGCGGTTGGGCCTGCGGCATCCCTGTGATCGTCGAACTTACCGGCACGCCGGGGAACATCATCGGCGGCGGACCGTGCGGGGCCACTGGCGCGGGCGGCACGAGAATATCCAAGATGCGCTCTTCCGCGTTGACGCGCGCTTTCGGCTCGATCGCTTCCATCTGCTCGGACTTTACCATTGTGATCGCAAGCTCCGTTAGGTCGCGAATCATCGATTCGACATCGCGGCCCACATAGCCAACTTCGGTATATTTCGTCGCTTCGACTTTGAGGAATGGCGCGCCCGCGAGCCGCGCGAGCCGCCGGGCAATTTCCGTTTTTCCCACGCCCGTCGGGCCGATTAAAATAATATTGTTCGGCATGATCTCCTCGCGCAAGGCGTCCGGGACTTGCTGCCGGCGCCAGCGATTGCGCAATGCTATCGCAACCGAACGTTTTGCATTCGATTGGCCAATGATAAATTTATCAAGTTCCGCAACAATTTGGTGCGGTGTATGAGGATGCACGTCTTTCGTGGAGGCATCGCCGGAGGATGGCGCTACGCCGTTCTTTTGCTCGCTGGGGAGGGTTGTAATTTCTTCTGTCATTCTATAATGTTTTGAACCCGAACTAGAGTTACGCTGATTTTATTCCTGATTGTAATGATTGGATTCAAATCACTTAAGGAATCTTTAATTAAGTCATTCTATGTCATTGCGAGAAGCGCGAATCGACCGAAGGGAGATTCGTGCGACGAAGCAATCTTTTGGCCTTAAGCCGCGGATTGCTTCGTCGAATTTTTCTCCCTGCGGTCGAAAAATTCTCCTCGCAATGACGTTGTGAAATATTTAATAGGAGTATCCTTAATAATAAAATCAGCGTAGTTAGAAATAAATCCGCGTAATCCGGGTTCTATTCGAGACTTTCGATTGTAAGATTCGTGTTGCTATAAATACAAATTTCGCCGGCAATCATTAGCGACTGCTCGACGATTTCCTTCGCGCTCATTTCCGAGTTCGATTTGATAAAAGCGCGTGCCGCAGCCAACGCATACGGTCCGCCCGAGCCGATGGCAACAATACCGTTCTCCGGTTCGATCACATCGCCGGTTCCCGAAAGCAGATAGGCGCTGCCTTTGCTCACGACGGCAAGCATCGCTTCAAGGCGTCGAAGATATTTATCATTCCGCCAATCTTTGCCCAGCTCGACCACGGCGCGCGGCACATTGCCGCGAAATTCCTCGAGCTTGGAATTAAATCGGTCGTAGAGCGTGAGTGCGTCGCTGGTGGATCCGGCAAAGCCGGCGATGACCTGCCCATTATAGAGCACGCGGAGTTTTTTCGCATTCGCCTTCATCACGGTCTGGCCCATCGTTACCTGGCCATCGGATCCAAGCGCGGCCTTGCCATCCTTGACGATCCCGAGTACGGTAGTTGATCTAATTTGCATCTGGTAGTAGTTGCGAGTGGCAAGTGTCAAAAATAGCGAATAGGAACCACCCGCTTCTTAACATTTATTATCTTTCGCCCTCAGTTCTATGAATTTCCTTTTGTTTTAATTCTCTATATTCGCTGCTCGCCGTTCGCCATTGCGATGTAGCTATCCGTATAGCGCCTCTTCGAGCGGCTCGTGCGTCGTTGCCCAGGCCATAAGGAGCGCCGCGAAGGATGCGATGGTCCGCTTTTCGTCCTCTTGACGAATAATGAGGCCATACGTTTCAGCGACGAATCGCATGTTGTCCAAAACGCGGCGGAGCTTCGCATCGGTCGTTTGGCCATGCCAATATCGCACCGTATCGAGCAGCATCTTTCGGTGCCGCCGTAGAAACTCGGCCATCGAAATCACGGTCGCGCTTCCCTCCTTCGAAGCCCCACCGGTCCGGCGAGGTCGCGGATGATCGCTAAGCCGTCGTGGTTTCGCGATATTTAGTAAGTCACTGACATATTCATCGAAGTGCTTGACAAACGTTGAATTTCCGGGCCGCCGCAAAAACTGCGCTCGTTGAATAGAAAAATTCGCCTTCGATTGCACGCGAAATCTTGGACGGAGGACGTACAAGTCGTAAAATTGTTTTAATTTCCCTTCGCGGTCATATTCGTTAAAGACCCACCGGCGTTTTAACTCACTCCAGGCCGGAATGCGTACCACGGGGTCCTTTTCGCTATCGATGACGACAAAGCGCTCGGTCTTGGCATCGAAACCGACAATGGTTACCCAGTGTCCCCATTGGTTAATGCAGATCATGCAGGGCCGGCCCGCGACCAGCGCGGCTTTCAATGCCTTGAATGCCGCGGCCTCGGTAAATCTTCGGATTTCAATCAGCCTCGAATCGAACCGTTCGGCGGCCCGGCGAAGCATCTTCTCGTCCGTCCCCTCTTTGGTGGTTCGAGCGGCTCGGGTGATCGATCCTTCATCGACAAAATGGCCGACAATTGCCAGCGCGTGCTTGAGCGCAAAGGGGCCGCATTGCCACCGATTCGACTGAGGATAAAATCCCACTATTTATTGCCCCGCTGTTTCAAGCGGCTCTGTAACAGGGGAGTCTCGGGTTATGTCTCAACCAGAAGTGCTTTTTTGGCCCTTTCTTTCTTAAAAATTTTTCTCAAAAAATGGCGGATTCACCATTCTCACTGTGCCGAGATTGCGGTACTGTCTTAAATTAAATCCATATGGTCGGAGAACAACAAAAGGGACAAATTTTTATTCAGGCACAAATGAAGCATGGAAAAGTGGTGGATGCGAATTTTGCGGACTCGTTGAGTGTCCGCCGTATTTTTGCAAGCGATGTGGAAATAATCGTTGTTTTTGCCGCCGGTTGGATTGCAAGTCGCGGAGACGTGACCGATACGGTTATCGGTGGACTGATTGTGCTCGCCATTGCCGCCCTCGCTCGAATCTCATGGCAACGTGCAAGGCGCAAAGCCCGAACCGAGCCTAACGTGCATTTTTTCTCCGGCGAATGGTGCGAATTAGACACCGGTATACCCTCAACCGTTGCTTTTCGCGGCATTAAAGTCAAAGCCCGCGAATCGGTCACGATATAAGAACCATTCGTAGTTGACAGTCACGGCAAGCGAGTGAAAACCATTGATACGGGCAAATCATACGAACGGCATTTGGAGTTTCCATGCACGCTTGTAGCGGGAGAGGAGCGCGACTTCATCATAAATTTTTTTCCGTCGGATTATGGGGGTTGGGTTCGCGGGGCAGTGATATACAATAACGGGAAAACCAAGAAATCGCCGCGCTTTATGGTTGAGGGCGGCACGGGTCACGAATCAGATTTGGGGTTGGGAAGAGATACTTTAGGGACTTTTGGAATGATTAGGAGAGTAGATTTTTTTCATATACTTATATGAAAAAATCTACTCTCCTATCTCAGACTGATGAGCAACGGCCTCCGCTACTTTCACTGCGAGAGATTGTGATAGAATCCCTGAAACTCCGGTTGCCAAATTGTCGAATCGAAAAAGAAGGACGGAGTCTTTTGATTTATCCCACGGCGGCAGCGCGTTTAGAGATTGAACAATTTCTTGCACTGACGCGCCGAAAGACAAAAGGGCATTCTCGCCAACGGGTACTACGTCCCGCGCAATCTTCCGAAGGTTCTCCAAAAATAGATGCTCAAAAACTTCGTCCGAAATCTCGTAAACTACGAGCACCCCGGACAACGCTGGATTAATTCGGATTTGCTTCACGAGCGATTAGGACGCGGAGCAACGCCAAAAGATTCCGTATTTTCGTAGCATGAACCGAAACCAAAAAATCGCAATTTGGGCGGGATTCGCGTTGCTCCTCGCCGTGACACTTTACGTTCCGTATCGCTTGCACCCCGTCCCCGGCGTTGCTCCAGATTTGACGTATGGATTTCTCTTCTCAGAGCCAAACATTGTCCATCGCGTTAATTACGGCTCCCCCCTTGAAGACGGTTATCAGCCATATACTAACGAATCTTCTGGAACATCCGTACTGGATTCATCCAGACTCGCTATAGAGATTCTTGCCATTTCACTACTCACGGCGTTCGCCGTTTTCGGTCTCAAAGAGAAATCACAAAAACCGCAAAAACCAAAAATCGAATTATGAATTAAGACACTGCCGAGATTGCTCCCAAACGTAGTATGGCATCCGTTTTGGAGATTCTTTTTCAAATCCATCATTTTTTTAAAGGAGAATTCATGACAAAAATCGGATATCATTCCCCGCTTTCCCGGCTACTCGGAATTCTTGCCGTGGTTGGCTTAGCGGCACTCGCTAACTCATGCGGGACAACACCTGCGACGTATTCCTCTCCCGCCTGGGCCGACGGCATTAGCGACGGCGCCGCACCGTACTATTATTTCCCCGACTACGGGATGTATTACGATGCGACGGGTGAGCAATACTATTACAGGAACAATGGCGCGTGGGCCTCGAGCGCCGTCGTCCCCTATCCAGGCGTGGACTTGAACAATGCCTACGTGGTCGAGCTCAACCGGAATACCCAGCGGCCCTGGGAGAACCACGACTATTACGCGCGGAATTATCCTCCCCACGAACGTGAGGAATATCAACGGGTCGTGCAAAGCCATAACATCATTCCGAACGTCCCGCAGAATCATGCGATTGTTCCGCGAGCATACAGCGAAAATACCGATCGAATGATATTCGAAGAGCGGGAACAGCGAGCTGCTCGGCAGGGCGTTCCGCCGCAAAGAGTGACGGTGCACCAGGTCCCCATGCGGACAATCGCTCCGAACATGCCTCCAGAAACGCGTCCATACCGGTATGGCGGCGATTCCCACGGACGGTAGAGAATCTGCGACTATTTCATCACCGCTCGGAGCTCCATCAGCGCGGCTTTCATGGAGCGTATTTCTTCAAGCGTCAGCGTAGCCTGTTGCGAAGGCAACTTCTCCGTGGGCAGCGCAATCTGTGCGGGATCATTCGTCGAGGCGATTTCCTCCGGCGCTTTCGAATCGCTAAATCGCTCGGCGCGAAGGATGGCCTTCGCGCCCTCGATCGTATATCGCTCTTCTCGAAGCAACTCTTTGATACGAAGAATGAGCTTAATATCGCGGTTCGAATAAATGCGGTTTCCGGCGCGATTCTTCTGCGGGCGAAGATCGTCGAATTCCGTTTCCCAATAGCGCAAAACATAAGGCTCGAGTCCCGTAAGGCGGCTCACCTCCGAGATCGAATAGTATAGCTTTGGAATGGAAAGATCTTTCATAGTCCTGCGCGTATGGGGAGTAGTGCTCTCCAGTGTTATGTTTCTTCCCTGAGAAATAATAGTGGATGAATTCCCATCAATTGCAACGCTGGGTTCTGGAGCAGCCGGCTCATCCGCAACAGGATGATCGCCCGTTCGATCATCGCTCCCCGGATGATCGCTTATTTCAGAATGTATAAGAGTGGAATCGGGTCTCTCGAAAAACTCTCCCTGAGTGCCCATGGACAATTGTTAGTACAGTAAACGAATCAGGCCTGTGAACGTATAAAGAACTTTAACCACGGTACGTGACGCTAAGTTCTGAGATTCCAGGGGATCCCGGAGGAACGCTCACGCTACACTTCAATGGTAACGATGGCTTCCGCGATCTCCTTTGTGTGGGTAATCGAAAGCTGAATCGAAAAATCGCTGCCTATGATTTGGCGTGCTCGACTCTTCATCCCGCCTCGCAATTCTATAAAAGGACGGCCAGAAAATTCCTTTAATACACAAACATCCCTCCAGGTGAATCCTCGGCGAACGCCCGTGCCTAACGCCTTTGCATACGCCTCCTTCGCGGCAAAACGCGCGGCGAAGTGCTCTGCGGCATGGGGACGCCCCGAGCAATATCGTATTTCCTCCGCGCAATAAATACGCTTGACGAATTGATCGCCATACGTCGCGATCGAGCGCGCAATGCGCGGCACTTCAATAGTGTCGATCCCGATTCCAAAAATCATTTTAATTACGAATGCAAATTAATTACGATGACAATGACAAATGGTGAATGAGAAGCAACAAATCCATTCAATACTAAAAAAATCAATCAGCGTAATCCGCTTGAATCCGCGTAATCCAGGTTCTGCTTGTCCACAATAGCAATAAGGTCGGCAATATCGTGCAAATCGTAATCGGCGCCGTGGTCTTTCGTGCCGAGCACATCGCCATAGTGTGCGAAGGCAGTTTGCATCCCAACGGCTTTGGCACCGGCAATGTCTCGTTCGGCCCAATCGCCAACCATAAGCGCTTCGCTCGGTGGCGTTTGTAAATGATCGAGCACGGTCAAAAACGGCCGCGCGGAAGGCTTGCGCTCGCCTGTTTCATCGAAGGTTACGGCAATAGCAAAAATATGATGGAACCCGATGTGGCAGAGCCGGAGCCATGCTTCGCGGCTCGGCGCGTCGGTCAACACTGCGAGCTTGATGCCCCGCCGGAGAAGCTGCATGAGCGTGGCGGTTGCGTGAGGGTAAGGCTTCAGTGCCGCTTCCCGTGCGCGCCGGTAGGCGATCACTCCCGCCGCAAGAATGCGGTGATCGATCTTATTGAACACCCCAAAGATGAGATCGTCGAAGACTTGCTGATATTCTATGCCGCGTTCCTTATAAATCGCATCGATCCGCGATTTAATATCCGCGCGCTCCAAATCGAGACCCGCATCGAGCATCGCGTCGATCGCGGCCTCGATCGCCTGCCGCTTCATCGCCATGAAATCGACGAGCGTGTTATCGAGATCGAATACGATGGATTGGATCATGTGGCGCTTTGAATTAGAGATTGCAGCTTGTTCAATTCCCCATCGCTCATTCGTGGTCCATCGTGCGTTGTGAGGTAGCCTTGATAGCGTTCGTTGAATTCGTCACTTTTACTAAGAATGGGCTTCCACTCGCCATCGGGAATGCCGTGCATGGGAATAAGCTTCACATGCGCGTGGTCGATTCCCATTCCTTCCATCACGATTCCCGTTCGTTTCGTCCCGAGTTTACGATCGAGCGTTAGCGCAAGCGCGCGAGCCGTGGACATTAATTCGAGAAAGCGTTCTTCCGGAAGTGATGGAATATAACTTGAAAGATGCTCGCGTGTGGCGAGCACCGTAAACCCGGGCGTGTTCGGAAAGGGAGTAAGAAATGCTACGTGGTTATCGTCTTCATAGATCGCCCATCGTTTTTCCTTTCCTTGTATCAACCGGCAGAAAATGCAATCCTCGTTATACATTCTAAATGAAGTCCTTTAGAAGGAGTAACGAGGATTTGGGATGGCTTGTCCCCGTTACTCGATTTCGAATGTCAGTCCATCATACCCCAGCCTGACGTCCTTCGGCAAATCCCTCTCGGTTGTTTCATGCATCACATCGTGGTTGATATGTGTGAGATAGGTGATACGCGGAGCGATGCGCTCGGCTTGAATCACGGCTTCCGAAATCGAGAAATGCGTTGGATGCGGTTTGAAACGCAAGCCATCGAGAATCAGCGTATCCAGTCCCTTCAATAAAGCGAAGGACGGCTCTGGAATTTCACTGCAGTCGGTAAGATAAGCGAAATTTCCGATACGGAATCCGAAAATCGGCATGATGCCATGCAGGATTGGAACCGGAATGATTTCGAGGCCGCATACGGTGAAACGCTGATCGTCGATCGGGGTAATTTGCACCTGCGGAAGTCCGCCGCCAGTCTGTTTCGCATTACCAAAGGCATAGTCGAAGGTCGTCCGCAGTCGCTCGGCGACCGGCTCCGGTGCATAACAGGCCGGGGCTTTTCTATTCAGAAATTGAAAGGCGCGAAGATCGTCGAAGCCGGCGATATGATCGTAATGTTCGTGCGTGTAGAGAATCGCTTCCAAATGCCGAACTTCATGCGCGAGCATTTGTTGCCGAAAATCGGCGCTGGTATCGATGAGGATATTATCCTTCCCATTTTGAAGCAGCGCGCTCACTCGCAGCCGCTTATCCCGCGAATCCGTGGAACGGCAGACCGCGCAGGAACAGGCGATCATAGGTACGCCGGTAGAAGTGCCCGTGCCCAGCAGGGTTACTTTCATTTGTCAGAATGCTGAACGGTTCGGTAATAGAGACTCGAACCTGGATTCCAGCTTTCGCGGGAATGACAGGCATGTGTGGTTTTCCGCGCTTCGTGCCAGGATTCGCCCATTTGTGATTCCCGCGAAAGCGGGAATCCAGGTTCCCATAACTCCTGGCTCAGACCGGTTTCGCAATTTCCTCCTCGATGGCTTCGCGTAGCGCGGGCCGGATGAATACGTCGCCCAGGCCATACTCGTTCAGGCCAAGGGCGAGCGTCCGAATTTTTTTCGGCACGGTGAAGCGGCGATTGATGACGAGCAGCCGCTCATCGCGCAGGAGGCAAAAACCGCCATCGAAATTTCCATTTTCGAACCGGAGCTTGATCCCCAGCTCGCCGGCAAGTCCTTTTAATTCTTCGAATAATTCTTCGTGAGTCATGAAATAAGATTAGTGGCAATATTTTTACCAACAGAATCAAGGTCAGAATTAGTTGACCTGGGATTTTATTCCCTGCATCCTTCCTTCTACTTAGCCTCAAACCCATTCGAATATTCCGGGTAAAAGAACGATGGTGCATCTACACGGAAATCTATTTCATGTCAAAATTCTCTACCGGGCTTGAACGGGCCGCCGTTGCGTCGATTGCCTTTGCTGCCATCGTTCAGCTCGCAAGTCCCCTGCTCATCCACATACTTGGCTACGACGCGTTTCATGCACTTATGTGGATCGAGGCATTCCCCCGTATTCTGCGCGCCGGGACCTGGTATCCACATTGGCTGCCCGATGCCTTCGGCGGTTTGGGTAGTTCCACCTTTTATTTTTATCCGCCACTTGCATTCTTTATTATCACCCCGTTCCGTTTATTGCTTCGTGGAATATCGCCAGAGGCCATCTACCACATTGCTGCCTTTGCGATGACGCTCGCTTCGATATTTTCGATGCGCTATTGGCTCTCTGTGCTCCAGGCCAAACGTATGCTGGCTTGGTTCGGGTCGCTCCTCTACGCCTTTTCGCCGTATCATTTCGATGTGTTGTATGTCCGGAGCGGGCCGGCGGAACATCTCGCCTTCGTATGGGCGCCGCTGATATTCGCTGGAATTTTTCTTATTCTTCGTGACGGCAATCCAGCGCGCGGCTTTCTTTTACTTGCCGTTTCCTGGGGCTTGATGCTGCTAAGCCATGTGCCCGCGGCCGTTACGACCGGAATCGCCGCTCTTGTCGTCGTGCTTGCACCCATTCGCCGGATGAACTGGCCGCGATTTAGTCTTATTGCCCTGGCTGTGCTGCTTGGGACGCTTCTTGCCGCGTTTTATTTATTGCCGGTCGCGCATTTCAGTCCTTACGCGCAACTTCAATATTTGCGCGTAACGCGCCAGGGACTGGAAGATCCATTTGTCTCCTTACTCGACGTCCTCCACGGCCATAATCTAACGGTAAAAGGAATCGCCATTGTTCATTACCTTGCACTTCTCACCACGACGATTGTCCTCCTCTCCCTTTGGAAGAAGGAAAATCCAAACCAACCGCTCATTCGCACGCTTGCGCTGGTCGGACTGGCCGATCTTTTTTTTCAAAACGCGGGTATAAGCCGCCCCGTTTGGGACGCGCTGCACCTTACGCAGATCGTGCAATTTTCCTGGCGATGGAATTTACTCTCCAGCCTTTTAGCCGGATCGGTTTATGCCACGATCCAGAATGCCCGAGCACGGAATTGGATCAATGGCAGCATTATCCTTCTTGCGCTTGCAGCGTGCGTGGCCGGGGTATTTCAGGATTTCGACCTTCGCGTTAATCCACACTCGCTGCAGCGGACACCATTCGATCCGCCGGAATATGCTCCGGTCTGGGCCAATCAGAATAAGGATAGCGTCGTCCAGTTTGCCCTGGTCCATCAAGGCGATTCTTTTGCCGAAGACACGCTGGGCCATGCTCTTCCCACTCGAATGCGGGAGCAAGAACCGAACGAGATCCGATTTCAACTTTCGACTGCCGCGCCGGTTACGATTGTACTGCATCATTGGTATTGGCCTTCCTGGACACTGCAAAATCTCTCGACGGGACGGCCCATTGCCCAGCAACCTCGCCCCGATGGTCGCGCATCGTTTACACTCCCTCCTGGCAGCAACGAAATCGAATATCATCTCGGGACCACCGGTTCCGAGACAGCAGGCGTGATGCTTTCACTTGCAGCCCTGCTTATTATCGCGACCGTCACGTTCCGCATGGCGCGTAATAAAGATACTTCCTCTATTCGCCCTGGATGGTGATCGCACTGGATGGTGACCGGCTATTTTTACCGGGTGCTAATTCCCACTGAATTTTGTTTTGCTCTTCCATAGGCTGAATTTTTGCATTGTTGCTGGGATTCGCTGTCGGCTCATCCGTTTGCCAGTCGAGGAAATTCGGATCGAATCCTGAATATCTTTTATTCATCTCGAAAAATTATTACTATGCTTGGCGCATTCACCTTTATCCTTCACACCCATCTTCCCTATGTGCTGCACCATGGCAAATGGCCGCACGGCAGCGATTGGCTTTCGGAGGCGGTGGCGGAGTGCTACCTGCCGATCTTGCGCGTGCTCGAAGGTCTGCAATCGGAAGGATTTTCGCCGCGCATTTCGATGGACTTCTCGCCGATCAATCTCGAACAGCTTGCTGACCCTTTATTCCAGGATACCTTTATCGCCTATTGCGATGAGAAGATTGCCGCGGCCGAACTCGATTATACGTTCTTCGCAACGAATGGCGAAGCCTACCTTCAACCGCTCGCGGAATTCTGGCGCGAGTTTTATTCGCGAACGAAAAAAGAATTCTTAGAAAAATATAACGGCAATGTAATATCCGGATTTCGGAAGCTTTCGGATGCCGGCATACTCGATGCGATGACCTGCGGAGCGACGCACGGATATTTTCCGCTGCTTCTGCACGATGCCAACATTCGCGCCCAGCTTCGGTGTGCCATCGAGACACACGAGAAGCATTTTGGCAAACGGCCGCGCGGAATTTGGCTGCCGGAATGCGGATACCGTCCGCGCTACCGATGGTCACCTCCCGTAGGAACGGCGGAGTACAAGGCCAAGAGCGAGAATCGCGCGGGTGTGGAAGAATTAGTCGCTGAAACGGGGCTGGAATATTTCGTGGTCGATGGCGCGCTCACGCGTGGTGGAAGGACCGTTCCGGCGTATCAACCGCTTGGACAGAAACTGCATGAAAAATATCTGGAAGAGATCGGTCCGCGCGGGGAACCCGTCCCTGAGTACGACCCAACGCGTTCCCTTACGGATATTTATTGGGTGGACTCCCGCAAATCGGTTGGCCAGGAGGGACAGGGAATCGGCAGCATGCCTTCTAACTTGCCCGCAATATTTTCGAGAGACCCGAAGAGTGCTTCGCGCGTGTGGGCGGCAGATTTAGGATACCCGGGCGCGGGTGTTTATCTCGATTTTCATAAGAAGCACCATATCTCTGGCCTGCGCTACTGGCGCGTGACCGGCTCGCGCGTCGATTTGGGCGATAAGCAACCCTATGTGCCCTATCACACAGAGTGGCAACTCGATCTCGATGCCGAGGATTTCGTCACCCTGGTGCGGCGGGAACTCATGGACCATAAAGAATCCACGGGCCGAACCGGCATTCTCGCCGCGCCTTTCGATACAGAGTTATTCGGCCATTGGTGGTTCGAAGGGCCGCGATTTCTCGAAAAAGTCATGCGCCGAATGTCCACGTCTTCCGATGTGAAGCTTACCGATTGTGCAGAGGCGCTCGATACCTACGACGCGCCTCGCGTGACGATTGCATTGCCGGAAGGCTCCTGGGGCGAAGGTGGACATCACTTCGTCTGGGCTAATCACGATGTCGCCTGGATGTGGGATTCTATTTATCCGCTCGAAGACCGGTTCTTAAAATCGGTCCAGCGGTTTTTGAAGTCGTCCGGAACAGAATCTCCTGCCGAAGGCGGACTTCTCCGTACCATTCTCGAGCAAGCAGCGCGCGAACTGCTGCTCATGGAAGCGAGCGATTGGCAGTTTGTGATCTCGACCGGCGGCGCGGTCGAATATTCCAAAGAGCGATTCGGCGAGCATTGCGAATTCCTGACAAAACTGCTCGATATGGCCGAGCGATATGAAGCCAATGAAGGGCTGAATGAGGACGATGCGACCGTCCTGCAGGAAGCGCTTGTCAAGGACCGGCCCTTTGCGAATATCAATCTTTATTGGTGGGATTCGAATCCGGTCGCCGCACCCGATCGACCGGCTCATAGCCAGCGCACTCCAAAACCGGCAAGCGTGGGTATTTAGGAAATCGTGTATCATTTTTCGAGAGCATGCACATTGTAAATTCGCTCCCCTTTTGGGAAGTAATGTGCTTTGCATGCAGACAGGAAGGACAGAGGCCGTTATTCAATGCAATAGCGAATGCGCAGAATAACATCCTCTAGTTGCACTTCCGGAATGCTTCCAATTTTCCGCTCGAACCTCTGAAGAGAAACTGATTTGCATTGAAAGCAATCTGCCGCGCTTACCTTTGCCAAACCATTTTCACGCGAAGGGATTAATTTAGCAAACCAGTCAAAATTTTGATACTGCGACTTCCAAACTGTGATGGGAACGACAAGTCGTAGGGGAAGCAGTCCTCGCTCGGCTCGGGAAATAATGATAGCAGGACGATTTTTTCGTGTTTCGGAACCCACGGAAGGCTCAAAATTAATGAGCCAAATATCGCCTCGCTCGGGATTCTTCTTCTCAATCAAGTTTCTAAGATATCGTCCTTAAGTTGAAAGTTTAGATCTGGAACGGTTCGATAATAGACTGCTGCCTTCTTCGCCTGAAATTCGAATCTTCGATGTCTGACTTCTGGGGGCAGAGCCATCAATTCCCTCCCCGATAGGCGGCGTTTTGGGCCAATGGATTTTGGTGCTGGCTTAATCCCAAGCTCGGCCTTTTGCAAGGCCCGTTCAATCAATTCCATTACCGACTTGCTGGCCGATGCGCCACGAAGCTTCGCAAACTTCTTAATCTTCAGCTCATCATTTGCGCTGAATCGCAACGCCGAAGGAACCTGCTCTTTCCGTCGATGGCGAGTGCCTCTCTTGGTCGTTGGTTTCCTCACAGCTCTATTAAATGTAGCAATTCGGACAATCGTTCAATTCTCGGTCCGTCCCATTCTTCTGCTTCTTGCCGGAATTCGTCATCTCCCGATCGAATGAGAATTGCAGGAATGCCGAGCGCCGTGGCAGCTGCCATCTCGCCGTTATCACCATCGGCCACATAAAGGCATTCCGAAGTAGTGACCTGAAGTTTATCAAGCGCGCGCAGAAAGAATTCCGGCATCGGCTTGCGCAGACCTTCACGGCAGGAGAAAAGCGGTGCGTCAATTACTTTCGCCATATCGAGCGTTTCCCAAATTTCCGGCATTTCATTCGAGCAGTTTGAAAGCAATCCAATTTTGAATCCGCGTTGCCTCAAGGCATGGATGGTGCTCATGGCGTCAGTGCGCGGAGTTAACCATCTTTGCGAGAATCCACGACGAATCTCTACAGCTCGTTCAAGACCAGTCACCGAATACGGTGAACTGCAATTTAAGGCAGCGGCTGCAATCATTTCTTTAGGGGAGCCATACTTCCCTATTCCTCGATCGTGAAAGGTGGCGCTCCATCCACGACTAAACTCACCGCGATCTACTTCGAGGGCATCGGCCACATCATTGCGGAATTGCTCGACTTCCGCATTCGTCATATTATCGACGAGTGTTCCGAAGAGATCGAAGAGAATGGCTTTCATGCCGCTGGGAGATTCTCTGCATAGAACCGCTTCTGCAACTCAAGTGCTACGTAATGAAAGATCACGGAGTGAACGCTTTCGGAGGTACACATATCATCGAGCGGAACATGCACGGTGGATTTTGCCATTTGCTTGAGCTTGCCACCATTGAAGCCTGTCACGCCAACAGTGTGCATGCCATTGGCATTTGCCCATTCGATCGCGCCAATAACATTCGGGCTGTTGCCGGAACCCGAGATTGCGATGACAATATCGCCGGGCCGCGCATAGGTGCGCAATTGCTGCTCGAAAATCGAAGCGTAGCCATCGTCATTGCCATAGGCCGTCATGAGGGCAACGTTGTCCGTAAGAGAAAGCGCGCGCAGGCGCTTGCGTTGATTTTTTGACTGCAGCGTTCCTTTCGCGAGATCGTTTGCAAAATGAGACGCATTGGCCGCACTGCCGCCATTACCGATAACAAAAACCGTCTGCTCCTTCTCATAAGCATTCGCGAGCAGCTCGATGAACTGCAGAATCTCCCCATGGTCGAGCGAGTTCAGCGAATTGTTGAAATAGCTTAAATATTCTTCGAATGGCATGGGGATTAGATCGATTTTTTCCAAGGGCTGACTATTCTAAACAACCGTTAACTTCCATGACAGGTATTTCAGTTCTCAACCCCATTGCGCAATTTTTCTCCACATTAGTGAGTATTCACTGAAAAATATTATTAATAAGTTCCAATTGGCCCCTCATTTGATGTTGTGAGAGATATATGAATTTTTTCAATTCTATTTATTACTAAAATGCAATCGTCTGCGTCAAATACATCAGGATATGAGCGACTCAACCGCGTAGATCAACTTCTTCGCCTTCAAAACGCCACGACGCAATTAGAACTCTTAATAAGAAAAGTACGGGAATTAGAAGCTGTGGCGAAATTTCGGCAAGAATCACAAGCGAAGAATAGGGAAACTGGCACTAGTTTTCAAAATGTACAGTAAGTTGCTTCCTGGAAACCCCGAACTATGTGCCGGGCAAATTCTTGAGCCGGTCGCTTAAATGCGCACGGTCGCCAATTTGCTCGATACGGGGGCCGTGCTCACCGAATTGGACAACGCTAACCGACCCGACAGGACATGACAGACGGTAGCGATAACGCCCAACGTCGATCCCTATCAATGAACAAAGCGCAATCCGTATCGTAGCCTTATGCGAAACGATTAACACCTTGCCGCCCTCGAATTCATTACGAATTTTCTGAATTACTCCCAGCGCTCGCGCGGCGACGGACGTTGCCGGTTCGCCATCCGTTGGCGGATACCAGGCGGGATCGGCAATCCAGCTTATGTGCTCATCGTGATAGACCCGATCGACCTCCTCGACGGTTTTTCCTTCCCACTTCCCATATCCAATTTCGACCAGCCCATCATGCAGCCGCGGTTGTATTCCATGTGGCGCGGCAATTAGCTCCGCGCTGACTCGGGTGCGTGCCAAAGGGCTGGAAAAAATTGCATCCCAGCGAGTTTCTTTATAATAGTTAGCAAAGGCGTTGGCCATTGCTTCGCCTTCTGGCGTAAGCGATATATCGGTGCCCGAGCCGCAAAACTTGTTCTCGCGGCTCGAAGCAGTCTGACCATGTCGAAAAAAATAGATCTCCAACATCTCTCAGCCTCTACCAACGATACCGCCGTTGATTGAAAATAATCGTCGCGCCAAACGTATCGAGCATGACGGGCATCTGGCGATATTCCGAAAGCGCTTCGCGGACTTTCGCCTGATATTCGGGCTGGACGTAAAGCAGAAGAAATCCGCCGCCGCCAGCCCCGGCGACCTTTCCGCCCGCGGCGCCCGCGGCACGAGCGCGTTCATACATGTGATCGATTTGCATGCTCGTAATGCCGGAGGCAAGATGTTTCTTGAGCGTCCAGTTCTCATCGAGCACCTCCCCGATCTCATCGAATCTTCGCTCGCGAATGGCCGTCTCGATTTTCTTTCCGAGCGCATGAATCGACTCGAGGTGGTTACGGTTCGAAGCGGTTTTTTCCTGCTGCTCTTTTAATATAGATGCTGCTTGCCGCGTAACATTGGTGAAGAAAAGCATGAAGCGGCCACCGAGATCGTGTCGTTCGCGCTCCGTTAATTCCAGACGCTCGGTCGTTACGCGCTCCGAACCATGAAAGGTGATGGCCGTTAGGCCGCCGTGCGCCGCAATGTATTGGTCTTGTTTGCCAATCGGTTTTTTCAGGATTTCGATTTCTATCATGCAGGCTTCCTCCGCAAGCTGATCGTGCGTAACCTGCCGGCCGCGAAACGTGTACATTGCATTTAGCAGCCCAACCGTCAGGCTGCTCGAGGAGCCGAGACCGGAGCCTTCCGAGGGAATATCCGCGAATGTTGCAAGCTCGAAACCATTACGTAGCCCGGCGATGAGCCCTGCCTCGCGAACCAGTTCGTGCTGAATCTCTGAAATATCATCGACAATTTCTTTGCGCGC
>Ga0207664_10000662_pt1 | contig 23702 bp, 21 predicted proteins | sample LARL83metaG_FD_184349 | JGI IMG/M metagenome (GOLD analysis project Ga0207664, IMG submission 184349) | Corn, switchgrass and miscanthus rhizosphere microbial communities from Kellogg Biological Station, Michigan, USA - LAR L8-3 metaG... | ecosystem: Host-associated > Plants > Roots >... | reverse complement strand
CCAAGGGCTGGGCGAGGCATGAGTTCCCGCTGTCGCTCTGGCCGGTGGGCCCCTGGGCCGCACCGCTGCTGGCCCTGCTTGTGGCGGTTCCCGTGGCGCTGCGCCGCCGCGACCCGGTGGGCGCGTTCCTCCTGGCGCTGGTTGGCTGTGCACTGATCATCACGGCGGGCGGGCAGATCACCCGCGGCGCGTTCCTGCCCCTGGCGCTCACGCTGTTTATGGTGGCGGCCACGCGTACCCGGGCGGTGGCGGCGGCCTCGCTTGCCGCCTGTCTGGTACTGCTGGTCGTCCAGGGGTTCATCCTGAGCATGATGGGCGACGGCTCTGGCCCGGCGACCGGCGTGGCGCTGATCCTGATCATCGCCTGGATACTCGGGGTCAGCGCGCAGCAGCGCCGCGCCTACACCGCGCGGATGCGCGAGCAGGTGGCCACGGCCGCGGTCACCGAGGAACGGCTCCGGATCGCCAGGGAACTGCACGACGTGGTGGCCCACAGCATGACGGTGGTCGCGGTGCAGGCAGGCTTCGGCGAGTACGTCTTCGACAGTGAACCGGCCCAGGCACGTGCCGCGCTTGGCAACATCCAGCACGTCACCAGGGAAGCGCTCAGTGACATGCAGCGGCTGCTCGGCGTGCTCCGCCAGGACGGCACCGGCCAGCCCGACCCCGCCGCGCCCGGCCAGCCGGGCGAGGACCAGCCGGCCGCCCCGGCACGGCGGCTCCAGCTCGCGCCGGCCCCCGGCCTTGCCGACCTGGAGCGCCTGGTGTCCACCACCGCGGGTGCGGGCGTCCGGGTGGCCCTGACCAGGACCGGGGACCGCAGGGACATCCCGGCCGCCATCGACCAGTCGGCGTTCCGTATCGTTCAGGAGGCGCTGACCAACGTGGTCAAGCACTCCGGCGCCGGCGCCTGCCAGGTCATCGTCGGCTACGAGCCGGAAAGCCTGACCGTCGAGATCACCGATCCAGGCGGAGCCATCCGGGAGCCGCATGCCGCCCGGGCGGACGGTACCGGGCACGGCATTCTGGGCATGCGCGAGCGGGTGAGCCTGTGTGGCGGCGAGTTCACCGCCGGGCCACGGCCCGGGCAGGGCTTCGAGGTGATCGCCCACTTCCCGCTCCCCGCACTGCCACAGAGGCGGCCGGTGAAGGCCGTGGAGGAAACCATCGCGGAGGCGTCCCCCGTGCATGCGACCGCGCTGCCCGGGCAGGCACGGTGAGCCTGCGCGTCGTCGTCGCCGACGACCAGGCCCTGGTCCGCGCCGGGTTCTGCGGCATCGTCGCGGCCACGCCGGGCCTGGACGTGGTGGGCGAGGCCGGCACCGGCGCGGACGCGGTCGAGGTGACCAGGCGGACCAGGCCCGACGTGGTGCTCATGGACGTGCGGATGCCAGAGCTCGACGGCATCGAGGCGACCAGGCAGATCACCGGCTCACCCGGCCTGGCCTCCCGCGTGCTCATCCTGACCACGTTCGACCTCGACGAATACGTGTACTCGGCGCTGCACGCGGGCGCCAGCGGTTTCCTGCTCAAGAGCACCGAGCCCGCCGAGCTGGTCAACGCGATCCGGGTCGTCGCGGCCGGCGATGCCCTGCTCGCGCCGAGCGTCACCCGTCGGCTGGTGGAGGAGTTCACCCGCCGCCCGGCGCCGGTCAGCCGGCCGGTCACCCCCGAGCCGCCGCCCACCTCCAGGCTGCCCGCGGTCAGCCTGGACGCGATCACCGGGCGCGAGCGCGAGGTCCTCGCGCTGATCGCCACCGGCCTGTCCAACTCGGAGATCGCCGCCCGGCTGTCCATCAGCGAGGCCACCGCCAAGACCCATGTCGGGCACCTGCTGACCAAGCTGAACGCCCGCGACCGGGTGCACCTGGTCATCCTCGCCTTCCAGGCCGGCCTGGGTCAGTACGTGCTAGCCCAGGGGGCGACCCCCTGGAACCCCACAGTGCTAGCCCGGGGGAGCGACCCCCCGGAACCCCCCGCTGGCCTGCGGCCCCTGCGACTCCGTCGCGGGGGCCTTGGCCCTGCCACTAACGGCCGACGGCGTAGCCTTGCATGCCTCTCGCGTTGGCGGCTGCGTACAGCATGCCGCCGTCCCTGGCGACCGCGCTGACCCGGCCGAGGGACCACGGCGCCGCGACGGTCACGTCGTGCCCGCGGGCCCGCAGCCCCTCGATCACCTCCGGCCCGGCCCGGTCCTCCACGTCCACCGCGGCGGGGTAGGACTCCCTGGGCCAGAACGACGAGGGAAAGTGCGTGGTGTGGAAGGCCGGAGCGTCGATGGCCTCCTGCAGGTTCATGCCGAACTGCACGTGGTTGAGGAAGAACGACAGCGACCACTGGTCCTGCTGGTCCCCGCCGGGGGTGCCGAACGCCAGGTACGGCTCGCCGCCGCGCAGCGCCAGGCTGGGCGACAGGGTGGTGCGCGGCCGCTTCCGCGGCGCCAGGCTGTTCGGCAGGCCAGGGGTAAGGGCGAACATCTGCGCCCTGGTGCCGAGGCAGAACCCGAGCCCGGGGATCACCGGCGAACTGTGCAGCCACCCGCCGCTCGGGGTCGCCGCCACCATGTTGCCGAACCGGTCGGCGACATCGAGGTGGCAGGTGTCGCCGCTGTGCGCCAGCGTGGGCTCCCCCGCCCAGGAACCCATGGCCACGCCCTGGTAGGGCGGGGTGGCGGGGCCAGAGCCAGCAGAGCGCGGGGTGGCGGGGCCAGAGCCAGCAGAGCGCGGGGTGGCGGGGCCAGAGCCAGCAGAGCGCGGGGTGGCGAAGCCAGGCAACATCGGCTGCCGCCCGCCTGGACTGCCGGGGCGCAGGTCGGCGGACGCGGTCTCGCCGACCAGGGCGCGGCGCTGGTCCGCGTACTGCGGCGATAGCAGGTCCACCAGCGGCACCTCGGTGAAGTCCGGGTCGCCGTACCAGGCCTCCCGATCGGCGAACGCCAGCTTCGCGCACTCCACGACGGTGTGGATGTGGTGCACGCCGCCAGGTGCCATCTCGCCGATCCCGAGCGCGGCCAGCAACTGCAACTGCTGCAGGAACACCGGGCCCTGCCCCCAGGGGCCGGTCTTGCACACGGTCAGGTCGCCGTAGCCGACGATGGCCGGCGCCTCCGTGCTGGCCTGCCAGGCGGCCAGGTCGGCGGCGGTCAGCAGGCCGGCGTGCCGTTTGCCGGTGCCGTCCATCACCTGCGCGTGCGCCAGGTAGTTGCCGATCGCCTCGGCCACGAACCCTTCGTAGAAGGCCCGCCGCGCCGCTTCGATCTGCGCTTCTCTGCCGCTTCCCGCCGCCTCCGCCTCGTTGAGAATCCTCTCGTAGGTGCCGGCAAGAGCAGGATTTGCAAAACGAAAGCCGGGGGCTGGCACGCCCCCGGACAGGTAGACCTCCGCCGAGCTTGGCCAGTGCTCGGTGAACACGCCGGCCATCGACCCGATCGCGGAACTGACCCCGGGCGCCATCGGGTAGCCATCCCTGGCGTAGCCGATGGCATAACGCATGACCTCGCGCAGCGGGAGGCTGCCGTGCGCGGCGAGCAACAGCATCCAGGTGCCGAACGCGGCCGGCACGCACGCGGCCAGGAGCCCGTTCCCCGGGACCAGGTCCAGGCCGAGTTCCCCGAAAGCCTCGATGGTGGCGGCCTCAGGTGCGGGCCCCTGTCCGTTCAGCACAAATACCTCGCCGTCGCGGGCGTCGAAGCCGATCACCGGCACCTCGCCCGCGGGCCCGCACATGTGTGGCTCGACCACCTGCAGCACCAGGCCGGCCGCCACCGCGGCGTCGAAGGCGTTGCCGCCCTGCTCCAGCACCGCCATACCGGCCGCGGACGCCAGCCAGTGGGTCGAAGCCACCATGCCAAACGTGCCCGCGAGCTGCGGCCTGGTGGTGAACGTTGCGCCCTGCGGCATCATCTGCATCCCGCCTTTCTGCCGACCGCTCTATCTGACCATGCTGTGCTGGCCCAGGGGGACACTCCGCCTTCCCCGGGGGCAAGCCCCCGGACCCCATGGCCTGGAACCCCCGCTGGCCTGCGGCCCGGTTCCTTCGTCACCGGCCGGGGCCGCCGCCCGGCCGGGCACGATAGCGTCGGGTCCCATGAACGATCTGTCTCCGCGGCTGCGCGCGGTGTGCGACCTCGACCTGGCCGAAGCGCGTGAGTACAGCGGGCGGCACGAGTACGACGGCACGATCCAGGACCTGTCCCCCGACGGCGTGCGCAAGGGCCTGGCCGCGCTGGCCGACGCGGCAGGCTCCGGCGCTGTCCTGGAGGATCCGCACGACGAGGCCCACCTGGCCGCGTTCGAGGAGCGTGCCCGCGTGGTGTATGGCGAACTTGAACTGCACCGGCGCAACCCGCTGATCCACCTCGGCGGGCTTGACCTGGCCTGCTACGACCGGGACTACGCCCCGCGGGAGGAGCGTGATCGCGCCCGGCTGGCTCAGCTCGCCGCCTGGCCGCAGGCGGTTGACGCCGCGGTGGCCGCACTTGACCAGGTCAGCGCCCCGGTCGCGACCGCGCTGGCCAGCGGGATCGAGGGCCTGGCCGGCGGAATCCCGGCCGGTGCCCCCACCGAACTGGTCGCCGCCGCGCAGGCGGCGCACGCAAGGCTGGTCGCCCACGTGCAGCGGGCCGCCGCCACCGGGGATCCGGACGCCGCACTTGGCGGCCCGGCGCTGTCGGCGCTGATGACAAGCTCCGATCGGATCGAGGTGGACCTGGGCAGGCTGGCCGAGGAGGCCGACGCCGAGAGAGACAGGCTGACCGAGCGGCTGGCGGAGAGCTGTGCCCGGATCGATCCCGGCAGGCCTGCCCTCACGGTGGCCCGCGAACTGGTCCGCGACCACCCGGGGCCCGACGGGGTGCTTGACGCCGCACGGCACTGGACGGAGCAGGCGATCGCGTTCACCAGGGAGCGCGACCTGGTGCCCTACCACGACGGGGAGTGCCTGGTCGGGCTGGCGCCGGAGTCGCGCCGCTGGGCCATGGCGATGATGTCGCCTGCGGCGCCGGGCGAGCCCGAGGGGCCGTCCTGGTACTACATCACTCCGCCGGACGCGTCCTGGCCGCAGCGGGAGCAGGAGGAGTGGCTCGAGGTCTTCAGCGCGACGACACTGCCCGGGATCACCGTGCACGAGGTCGCGCCTGGCCACTTCTCCCACGGCCGGGCGCTGCGGCACGCGCCCACCGACGTGCGGCGGACGCTGCACTCCAGCGCGTTCGTCGAGGGCTGGGCGCACTACGCAGAGGAACTGTGCGTCGAGGAGGGCTTCGCCGCCGGCGACCCGCGCTTCGCGATCGGCGTGTGGCTGGAAGCGCTGGTCCGGATCACCCGGCTGGCCTGTGCGATCGGGGTGCACTCGGCGGGGATGACGGTGGCGGAGGGCGCCGCCAGGTTCGAAGCGGACACGCACCTGGCCGGGCCCGCCGCGCTGTCCGAGGCCCGCCGGGCCACGTTCGACCCGACCTACGGCCGGTACACCTGGGGCAAGCTGGAGATCATGAAGCTGCGGGACGAGGCACGCCAGCAGTGGGGCGCCGGCTTCACCCTGAGCCGGTTCCACACAAGCCTGCTCAGCCTCGGCTCACCGCCGCTCGGCCTGATGGGCACCGCCATCGTCCGCGGCTGACCCCGCACCGGGGCGCGCCCCGGCCGCACCCTGCGCCTCAACCCCGCAGGCAGCGCCCGGGTAGCTAGCGGCCGAGGTCGAGGCGCCAGGATCCGGCTACCGACGGGTTGACTATCTCGATCCCGAGGCTGCATGTCGCGCCGTCGGCGTAGTCGATGTGCACGGTGCCGATCCCGGTGTCGTCCGGGCTCATGCTGACGGTCGCCGTGGCCAGGCCCGCCCGGGCGTCGGCCGTTTGCCGGTGACGTGTTGGCGAGTCATACTCTTGCCTATGTCAAATATTTCTTTGACTCTGTCAACGGATTCGGGTGGAACCGGGGTCGCGGAGGCTAGTGTGCCGGTGGCCGACGGCGACGTCGCGGCGGTGCGCGAGTTCAACCGCTTCTACACCGGCGTTCTCGGGCTGCTCAGGGAGGGGCTGCTCGACACCCCGTACTCGCTGACCGAGGCCAGGATCATCTTCGAACTGGCCCGCCAGGACGAGGCGGAGGTGGCGGAGATGCGCCGCTGGCTGGATCTCGACGCCGGGTACCTGAGCCGGATCCTGGCCAGGTTCGAGGCGGACGGGCTGGTGCGCAGGTCGCGCTCTCCCGGCGATGGCCGCCGCCAGGTCATCGCCCTGACGCAGACCGGCCGGGCCGTATTCGGCAGGCTCGACGCGCTGTCCAACGAGCAGATCCGCGGGCTGCTCGCCCCGATCCCGGCCGGGCGCCGGTCCCGGCTGACCGCGGCGATGGCAGGCATCAGGGAGACCCTGGCGGACACCCCGGCGGCCGGCACCGTCGTGCTCCGCCCGCCGGTACCGGGTGACCTCGGCTGGGTGGTGCAGCGCAATGCCGCCGTGTACGCGGCGGAGTACGGGTGGGACGAAACGTACGAGGCACTGGTCGCGCGGATCGTCGCGGACTACGCGGCCCGGGCGGACCATGCCGGCGAGGCGGCCTGGATCGCCGAGGTGGCCGGGGAGCGGGCCGGCTGCGTGTTCTGCATGCGCAAGGACGACCAGACAGCGCAACTGCGCCTGCTGCTCGTGGAGCCGTCCGCGCGCGGCATGGGCATCGGCGGGCGCCTGGTCGACGAGTGCCTGGCCTTCGCCCGCCGGCACGGGTACCGGGAGATCGTGCTGTGGACCAACGACGTGCTGCACGCCGCCCGGCGGATCTACCAGCGGGCCGGGTTCGAGCTGGTCGCCTCGCAGCCGCATCACAGCTTCGGCCACGACCTGGTCGGCCAGGACTGGCGCCTGGCGCTGAGGTGACGGCCAGTCACTCCGACGGCGCGCCGGGCACCACGATGCCGGTTTCGTAGGCCAGGATCACCGCCTGCACCCGGTCCCGCAGTCCCAGCTTGGCCAGCAGGTTGCCGACGTGGGTCTTGACGGTCGCCTCGCTCACGAACAGCACCGAGGCGATCTCGGCGTTGCTTCGGCCCCTGGCGAGCAACAGCAGCACGTCCCGCTCCCTGGCGGTCAGCGAGGCAAGCTGGGACGGGGACGGCGAGGTCTCCGGCGGCCGGCGGGCGAACGCCTCGATGAGGCGCCGGGTCACCGACGGGGCGAGCAGTGCGTCACCCGCGGCGGCGGCACGGACCGCCGCGATCAGGTCGTGCCGTGGCGAATCCTTGAGCAGGAACCCGCTGGCGCCGGCCCGCAGTGCCTCATACACGTAGTCGTCGAGGTCGAAGGTGGTGAGCATGACCACCTTCGGCGTGGCCGCTGCGCCGCGGGTGATCACCCGGGTTGCCTCCAGGCCGTCCATCCCCGGCATCCGGATGTCCATCAGCACCACGTCGGGCGCGTGGGCCGCGACCTGGGACACCGCCGCCTCGCCGTTGGCGGCCTCGCCCACCACGGTGATGCCGTCCGCGGCGTCGAGTATGACGCAGAACCCCAGGCGCACCAGTTCCTGGTCGTCGACCACAAGCACCCGGATCGGGGCGGCGGGGGCGGTCATAGCGCCGGCAGCCGAGCGGTGACGGCGAATCCGCCGGACTGCGTCGGCCCCACGGTGAGGTTCCCGCCGCAGGAGGCGACCCGCTCGGCGATCCCGGCCAGGCCCAGGCCGGACCCCGCGACCAGGCTGCCCGGCCGGACCGCGGCGCTGCCGTTGCCGTTACGCCGCGACGGGTCGCGCGCTGGCCCGTCCCGGCGCGGGCCGGAGTCGGCGACGCTGACGGTGATGTACCCGGGCTCGTAGGACAGCGTGACGACCGCGCGGTCCGCCCGGGCGTGCCGGATCGTGTTGGTCAGCGCCTCCTGCACGATCCGGTACGCGGTCAGGTCCACGCCGGGGGCAAGCGGGCCCGGCGTGCCGACGACCTCGAAGTCCACCGGCAGCCCGGCGCCGCGCACCTGGTCGAGCACGCCGCCGATCTCGCCGAGCGACGCCGACGGCGCGGTCTCCAGCCGCTCGGAGGGGCCGCGCAGCACACCGAGCAGCCTGCGCAGTTCGGTCAGGGCAAGGCGCGCGGTGTCGCCGATGATCTCCACAGACCGGCGGGCCTGCGCGGGCTTGTCCGGCAGCAGCGAGGTCGCCGCCTCGGCCTGCACGGCCATCAGGCTGACGTGGTGCGCCACCACGTCGTGCAGTTCGCGGGCGATCCTGGCCCGCTCCGCCGCCGCCTCCCTGGTGGCGTGCCGGTCCAGTTCGGCCTCGGCGCGCTCGGCCCGGCTCTGCGCCGCGGCCAGGTTCGCCCGCTTCGTGCGGTTGAGCACGCCGCCCGCCCACGCCGTGCCGAAGATCATCACCTGGAAGATGGCGTCGTAGGGCTCCTGATGCCCGGGCGAGGCCAGCGAGATCGTGATGCCCGCGGCCACGGCGGCGATCGTGATCCAACGCCAGACCGGGCCGCGGCGGTCGATCACCGTGTAGAACGCGATGGCCGGCCCCAGCGGCAGCGGGGCGAACCCGAACCCCATCTTGTCGTAGGCGACCCGCGCCGCGCCGATGACGATCATGGTCCCGATGACCCTGGAACGGCGCCAGGCCAGCGGGATGCCCTGGGCGGCGACCAGCACAAGGGCCAGCCACAGCGGATCGAGTTGTGCCCGGTACGGCAGCAGCGACACCACGTTCACGGCGGCGAGCGCGATCCCGAGGCCGGCGTCGGAGACCTGTTCCTGGCGCCGCTGCGGCAGCGCGGCCACCCGCGCCACCAATTGCTGCGGGAACCCGGTCACCCGCGCCGCCAGCCTTGCCACGCCCTGATCGTACGGCGCAGCCAGGTACCCGCGGATCGCCCGCGCGGCGGAGGTGCCCGGTCAGCCGCACGGTGGAACTCCGGGCACGGCTATCGTGGACCCACTCCCCCAGAAACGAGGCAGCACGAATGCGATATGCGCGGCGCGGCCGGCGGAGCGTGGCCGTGCTGGCCAGGCATGCCGCGGTGACCGCCGCCCTGGTGGCTGGCCTGGGCACGGCGGCGGGCTGCGCCGCGCAGGCGGGCGCGAGCCCGTCGATCCAGGTCTCCACCGCCTACGTGCCGGTCCCGTCGGCCAGCAATATCACGGTCGCCTACGTGGTGATCCGCAACAACGGGAACGCGGACCGGCTGGTGGCGGTGCACACCAGCGTCGGCGGCCGAGTGACGTTCCGCACGGCGCACGGCCCGGGCGCCTCGGTCATGAGCACGATCCCGTCGGTGCGCATCCCCGGGCATGCCACCCTCGCCATGCGGCCGAACGGCATCCACATGGTGATCACCGGCGCCGGGCCGATGCGCGGCGGCAAGGACATCACCCTGACGCTCAAGTTCGCCCACGGCGGGCCGGTGTCCGTGGTGGCCACCGTCACCGACCCGCAAAGCGGCGGCAGCAGCTACTTCCTGAACTGACCCGCCACGAGGCCGTGACGTGCGTCGCCCGGTCGCGTACGGTGTCGTCTCGTGCCGAACTCCGTTGGCCCTGGCCCCGCCACCCCTTCCTACCGGCAGCCAGGTGTCCTGCTCACCGACCATATCTTTGCCGTGCCGCTCGACCACGACGCCCCCGGTGGGGAGCGGATCGAGGTGTTCGCCCGCGAGGTGGTGGCCGCCGGCAAGACCGGGGCGGACCTGCCCTGGCTGCTGTTCCTGCAGGGTGGGCCCGGGTTCGGCGGCCCGAGGCTGTCTGGCCGGGCGTCCTGGCTGGACACCGCGCTTGACAGCTACCGGGTGCTGCTGCTCGACCAGCGCGGCACCGGCCGGTCCACCCCGGTCACCCGGCACAGTCTCGCCGCCCGGGGCAGCGCGGGCGACCAGGCCAGGTACCTGTCCCTGTTCCGGGCCGACGCGATCGTCGCCGACGCCGAGTTCATCCGCCGCGAACTGGGCGGCGCACCATGGAGCGTGCTCGGCCAGAGCTTCGGCGGCTTCTGCACGGTGACGTACCTGTCCAGGGCGCCCGAGGGGATGAGGGAAGCGTTCATCACCGGCGGCCTGCCCGGCCTGGCGGCCGCCGCAGACGACGTCTACCGGACGACCTACCCGAAGTGCCGGGCAAGGACCCTGGCGCACTACGCCCGCTACCCCGGCGACACGGAACAGGCCAGGCGGGTCGCCCGCCACCTGGCCGGCACGCAGGTGCTGCTCCCGGACGGTGCCCCGCTCACCGTAGCGGCGTTCCAGACCCTGGGCGGCATGCTCGGCCAGGGCACCGGCAGCGACGAACTGCACTACCTGCTCGAGGGCGCCTTCGACGGCGACCGGCTCGGCGACGCGTTCCTGCACGACGTGTACGGCCGCCTGTCGTTCGCGACCGGGCCGCTGTACGCGGCGCTGCACGAACCGTGTTACGCGCAGGGAGCGGCGACCCGGTGGTCTGCGCAGCGGATCCGGGCGGAGTTTCCCGGCTTCGATCCCGGCCCCGCGCTGGAGGGCACGGAGCCACTGCTGTTCACCGGCGAGATGATCTATCCCTGGATGTTCGAGCAGGATCCGGTCCTGCGCCCGTTCGCCGAGGCCGCCGGCCTGGTCGCCGAACACGCGGACTGGCCCCCGCTCTACGACGCGGCGCGGCTGGCCGCCAACGAGGTGCCGGCCGCCGCCGCGATCTACTTCGACGACATGTACGTGCCGCGGGAACTGTCGGTGCCGACCGCGGAGGCGATCCGGGGGCTGCGCGCCTGGGTCACCAACGAGTACGAGCATGACGGGCTGCGGGTGAGCAACGGCGCGGTACTGCGCAGGCTCATCGGCCTGGCCCAGGGCCTGGCCTGACCCGGCCGCCGCTCCCCCGGGCCACCCCGAGCCACGGTCCTCCCGCGGGCCGCGCTGGCCCCGGCCGTTCGTATTGCAAAAATATAGTTGCGGTCAAGCAAGTAATCCTGGGTAGGCTTAGGATACGTGCGGGATCATGACGAGCAGAGGCAGGCGGCAGGCCCAGGTCAGGGCGACGGGAACGGGCTAGCCGTACTGGCGGCGAACGGGCACAGCCCGGGCGGTCGCTACAAGTGGGTGGCGCTCTCCAACACCACGCTCAGCATGACGATGGCCACCATCGACGCCTCGATCGTGATCATCGCGCTGCCGGCGATCTTCCGCGGCATCGGCCTGGACCCCCTCGACCCGCACAACGTGAGTTACCTGCTCTGGATGATCATGGGGTACCTGCTGGTCACCGCCGTGCTGGTGGTCAGCCTGGGGCGGCTGGGCGACATGTACGGCCGGGTGCGCATCTACAACCTCGGCTTCGTGGTCTTTACGCTCGCCTCGATCGTGCTCTCACTCGACCCGCTCACCGGCGCCGGTGGCGCACTGTGGCTCATCGGCTTCCGCATGGTGCAGGCGGTCGGCGGGTCGATGCTGATGGCGAACTCCGCCGCGATCCTCACCGACGCGTTCCCGGCCACGCAGCGTGGCATGGCGCTGGGCATCAACCAGATCGCCGGGATCTCCGGTCAGTTCGTCGGCCTGCTGCTCGGCGGGCTGCTCGCCGCGTGGGACTGGCGCGCGGTGTTCTGGGTGAACGTGCCGATCGGCATCTTCGGCACGGTGTGGTCCTACCGCAGCCTGCGGGAGATCTCGGCGACCCGGCGGGCGAAGATCGACTGGCCGGGCAACATCACGTTCGCCCTGGGCGCCGGGGTGCTGCTCATGTCGATCACCTATGGGATCCAGCCGTACGGCGGGCACCCCACCGGATGGACCAACCCGTGGGTGCTTTCCGGCCTGGCGGCGGGCGTGGTGCTGCTCGTGGCGTTCGGCGTGATCGAGACGAAGACCGCCGAACCGATGTTCCGGATGCGGCTGTTCAAGATCCGGGCCTTCGCGGCGGGCAACGCGGCCAGCCTGCTCGGCTCGATCGCCCGCGGCGGGCTGCAGTTCATGCTGGTGATCTGGCTAGCGGGGATCTGGCTGCCGCTGCACGGGTACCCGTTCAACGTCACCCCGCTGTGGGCGGGCATCTACATGCTGCCGCTGACCGCCGGATTCCTGCTGGCCGGGCCGGTGTCGGGATACCTGTCCGACCGGTTCGGCCCGCGGCCGTTCGCGACCGCCGGGCTGCTCGTGGCGGCGTGCGCGTTCGTCGGGCTGATGCTGCTCCCGGTGGACTTCCCCTACTGGGCGTTCGCCCTGATCATCGCGTTCAACGGCATCGGCTCGGGGCTTTTCGCCTCGCCCAACACCTCGGCCATCATGAGCAGCGTCCCGGCCAGGGACCGCGGCGTCGCCTCGGGCATGCGCTCGACGTTCCAGAACTCCGGCATGTCCCTGTCGATCGGGATCTTTTTCTCGCTGATGATCGTCGGTCTTGCCGCCACCCTGCCCAGGACGCTGAGCGCGGGACTGCGTGCCCAGGGGGTGCCGGCCACAGTGGCCGCGCAGGTCAGCCACCTGCCGCCGGTGAGCACGGTGTTCGCAGCGCTGCTTGGCTTCAACCCGGTTCAGCACCTGCTCGGCCACTCCGGGGTGCTGGCCAGGCTGCCGCGGCGCAACGTGGCGGTGCTCACCGGGAACCAGTTCTTCCCGCACCTGATCTCCGCGCCGTTCCACCACGGCCTGATCATCGTGTTCACCGCCGCGGCCCTGATGTCAGCGATCGGCGCGGTGGTCTCGCTGCTGCGCGGCGGGCAGTTCTACTACGAGGACGCGCCGGTCAGCGCGGGCCCGGCGGCTCCCGCGGCGGCCGGCCGGCGCGGGGGCACCGACGGCCCACACGTGCACCCCGTGCCGAACGGGCAGGCCCCGCCGGCGGGCGGCCACGCGCCGCCCCTCCCCCGTGGCACCGGTGTGACGTAGGCTTCTCGCGTGCCACGGTATGAGTACCGCTGCCGCGCCTGCGGCGCGACCTTCGAGCGCACCCGGCCCATGGCCGAGGCCTCCGCACCGGCCCAGTGCCCGCAGGGGCATGACGACACGGTGAAGCTGTTGTCCACGGTCTCGGTGGGGGGCAGGGCGGGCGCCAGCGGCGCCGGGCCCCGCGCCGGAGGCGGCGGCTGCTGCGGCGGCGCCTGCGGATGCCGCTGACGTGATCTCCACCGACCTGTTGCTCGCCGAGGTGACCGGCAGCGCCGACACGCTGGCCGGGATCGCCGCCACCGCGGATCTCGCCACGACGGTGCCCACCTGCCCGGACTGGACGCTGAAGCAGCTCATCACCCACGTCGGGCGGGCGCACCGATGGGCCGCCGCGATCGTGGCCACCAAGGCGGCCGAGCCGATCCCGTTCCGCGAGGTACCCAACGGCCGGCTGCCCAACGATCCGGCCGAGCGGCCGGCCTGGGTCCGCGACGGCGCGGCCAGGCTCGCCGAGGCGGTCACCACGGGCAGCGGCCCGGTGTGGACGCACCTCGGCCCCGGGCCGGCCAGTTACTGGGCGCGCCGGATGGCGCACGAGACCGCCGTGCACCGCGCCGACGGCGAGATTGCCGTCGGCACCCGGCCGGTGATCGACCCGGTGGTGGCCACCGACGGGATCGCGGAGTGGCTCGGCTTCCTGCCGACCGTCCAGGCCGCCGAGGAGCCGGAACGTCCCGCCATCCTGCCGGAGGGCAAGGTCGTTCACTTCCACGTCACCGACGACGGAGCCGACGGCGAGTGGCTGGTCCGGGGCGGGCGGGGCGGTGTCAGCGTGGAGACCGGGCACGGCAAGGGGGACGTGGCCCTGCGCGGCCCGGCCTCGGCGGTGCTGCTGGTCATGCTGCGCCGGCTCCCGCCGGACGACCCGGCCGTGGAGGTCATCGGTGACCGCTCGCTGCTGGACGCCTGGCTGGCGGCCACCCCGTTCTGATCAGTCCCTGGCGGGCTCGCCGTGGGCGGCGTTGGCCCGCCCAAGCCCCCAGTAGGCCTTAGGCGATACCTGGTCCGCGGGCAGGCCGCGGCCGGCCAGGGCCTCCCGCAGCGCCAGCACCAGCCTGGCCTCACCGGCCAGGTATGCGTGACCGGCCTGTGGTGGCAGTGTTACGTCGGCGAGCGCGGCCGTCAGCGCAGCGGGGTCGCCGGGCGGGCGGCCGTCAGAGTGCAGCCAGGCCAGTTCCACGTCCGCCGCCGCCTTGAGTTCCTGCTCGTCCCCTGGACCAGGGACCTCAAGGATCACGGTGGCGCGCTGGCCCGCCGGCAGCGAGCCGGCCATGGTGAAGTATGCGGGCAGGGCGGAGAAGTCCCCGGCGAACAGGTGCCAGGCCACGCCCTCCGCGGGAAAGATCTTGCCGCGCGGCCCGATGCCCTCGATCCGGTCCCCCGGCCGCGCCGCCGCGACCCAGCGCTCGCCGGGGCCGCCGCCGCTGTGGCGCACGATGCCCAGGGTGAGCAGGCCGTTCACGGCGTCGATGTCCCTGATGGTGTACCGGCGGCGCACCGGGCGGTCCCCGTCCACGGCCACCATCAGCATGAAGTCCTGCCCGGGCCGGTAGGTGAATCCGGCCAGCTCCGGCGCGGACAGCACCACCTGCTGCATCGCCGGGGTCAGCGGGCGGTTCTCCACGACCTCCAGCCGCATCCGGGTGGTGTCGGCCAGCGGGCCTTCGAGCTTCGCGAACGGGTCGTTGAGCATGGCCATCACCGTGGATCCGGCCGGTCGATGTTCCAGTGACGGTTCACCGAAATCAGCCAGCCGTCGTCCTGCCTCGGCTGGAGCCCGAACCTGGTAACGACACGCTGGCCGCCTTCGTGGTCGCCGTAGAGGATGTCGACGGTCATCTGGCTTCTGGACGTGACCGCCTTGCAAGCGTCCTCGTACTGGGGATCGCCCTCATCCCGGAACGCCCCCTGCCAGAAGCCGATGTCCCCCGGCGGCACATACAGGTCCCGGCTCTGCCGGTGGAACTCATCGAGGACCGGATCGGGCACGCTGGGTCCCCAGTCCGCGTAGAAGTGCCAGCCGTGTACGACGCCGATGCCGCGGCCAACGTTGCGCACGGACATGGTCAGGTAGATCACATCGCCCTCGGCCTGAGCCGTGGCCCGGCCGCCCGGCACCTGGAGCCACTTGCCGTCGACGAACATCACCTTCTGCGCGTCGTCTTGCAGCCGGGACGCCACCAGCAGCGGGCGCAGGCCCTCCTGCAGGGATTGCTCGGCGGCGCGCGCCGTCCGGTTCGCGGACCTGACCGAGGCGAACGTCGCCACCGCGAGGACCAGCGTTCCGCCGGCGGTCGCCAGCGAGGCGATCGACGCCCAGTCCGAGGAGTTCACGGACTGCAGACTAGTGCACGGGTGCGGGCGCCCCCGGTGGTGGCCGGGGCTGGCCGCAGGGTACGTGCGCTGCCGCCGAACGGCGCAGAACCGGAAAAAGCCCCCTAGGATGGGCATCTTCTGGCATTTAGACTCAAGCTAGCGGAGCCGGTCGGCCAGTGCTGTCCTCTTGATTCCGCGGGTATGTACGCGGAAGTCTCGGGCGGAGGTTAACAGTGAGTGTCTACTCTCACAACTTCGCGTATACGGACGGCGAACGACCCGCGCCCTCAGCGGTGCGGGAAGCGCTGGCGCCGCGATTTTCCGTTGTCCCCGCTGCCAAGTCGCGCACCCTCCGCCGGACCTGGCTGGATACCTTCGACTGGCGGCTGTACCGGGCCGGTCTCACCCTGGAATGCGTGGCCGACCGGGGGCCCGCCGAGCTCGTGCTGAGCGGCACGGCCGGCGAACGGATCACCGCGACGGCGAACGGCACCCGGTGGCCGGTGCTCGCCGACGGCCTGCCCCGCGGCCCGCTCCGGGACCGGCTCAAGGGGCTGACCTCGGTCCGGGCGCTGCTGCCCGCCGCCAAGGCCGCGAGCACGGTGTCGGAGTTCCGGGTGCGAAACACCGACGACAAGACGGTCGCCTGGCTCACCGTGGACCTGCTGCACCCGGCCCGGCCGTCCACCGAGGAGCCGCCCGCGCGGCTGAGTCTCACCGCGGTGCGGGGCTACCAGGCACAGACCGACCGGATCGCCCAGTGCCTGGCCGCTCAGCCCGGCATGTTCCGCGGGGCGCCGCCACCGCTGGACGCGGTGCTGGCCACGGTGGGCCATGCGCCCGGCGAGTACTCGAACAAGGTCGACGTCGAGCTGTCCCCCACGATGCCCGCGCGGATGGCGCTCGCCGCCGTGCTGCTGCGGCTGCTCGACACCCTGGAGGCGAACGTCGCGGGCACGATTCGCGACATCGACACCGAGTTCCTGCACGACCTGCGCGTGTCGGTACGGCGGACCAGGACCGCGCTGAAGCTCGGCGCCTCCCTGTTGCCCGACGGCCTGGCCGCCGAGTACCGGCCCGAGTTCAAGTGGCTGGGTGACCTCACCACGCCCACCCGCGATCTCGACGTGCACCTGCTCGGCTTCGCCGACGGGGCGGCCGAGCTGACCTCCGCCGACCCGGCCGACCTTGAACCATTCCACGACTTCCTCACGCAGCGGCGCGTCACCGAGCAGCGCCGGCTGGCCCGCGCGCTGCGCTCGGCCCGGTTCACCACGCTGACCGCCACCTGGCGCGCTGCCCTGACCGGCCTCACGCCGCCGCGCCGTGGCCCGGACGCGGCGCACGCCGCCGCCAAGATCATCGGCCGCGCGGACCGGCGCGTTCTTACCCTGGGCGGCGCCATCAGCGCCGACTCTCCCCCGGAGAAACTCCACGACCTGCGCAAGCGGTGCAAGGAACTGCGGTACGCGCTGGAGTTCTTCGCCTCGCTGCATGACCTGCCCGCGCACCGGCGGGCGGTGCGTGAACTGAAGGGCTTGCAGGACTGCCTGGGCACCTACCAGGATTGCCAGGTGCAGCAGCAGGAAATCCGGGTCGTTGCCGCAGAGTTGCTCGCCAGCGGCAGCGTCCCGGCGACCGCGCTGCTCGCCATGGGAGACCTGGCATCCCACGTCGGCCAGCGGGAACGGCGGGCCCGCAGCGAGTTCTCCAGCCGGTTCGCCGCCTTCGCCAGCCGCCAGGCCCAGGAGCGTTTCGAGGTGCTGACCGCGAGCACGCACAGATGAAGATCGTCGCCACCTACAACATCAAGGGTGGGGTCGGCAAGACGGCCGCCGCGGTCAACCTGAGCTATCTCGCGGCCAAGGATGGGCAGCGAGTGCTGCTCGCCGACCTTGACCCGCAGGCCGCGGCAACCTTCCTGTTCCGGGTGCGCCCCCGGGTGAAAGGCGGCGGCACCGCCCTGATCCGCGGTAACAGGGACCTGGACAAGGCGATCAAGGGAACCGACTTCGACGGCCTCGACCTGCTCCCCGCCGACTTCACCTTCCGCAACCTCGACCTGATCCTGGACACCACCAAGAAGCCCACACAGCGGCTGGCGCGGCTGCTCCGCCCGCTGCGCGCGTCCTACGACCTGGTCTTCCTCGACTGCCCGCCGGGCATCTCGCTGCTTTCCGAGGCGGTGCTGCACGCCGCCGACCTGGTGCTGGCCCCGATCATCCCGACCACGCTGTCGGTGCGCACCCTTGATCAGCTCACCGAGTTCATCGGCGGCCTGGACGGGCACCGGCCTGCGCTGCTGGCGTTCTACTCGATGATCGACCGCCGCAAGCGGCTACACAAGGAGATCGCGGAGCGGCTGCCGGCCGAGCGCGACGACGTCGCGGCCACCGCCATCCCGGCGCTGTCGATGGTCGAGCGGATGGCCGTGGAGCGGGCGCCGGTGGCCGCGTTCGCCCCGCGCAGTGCGGCCGCCCGCGGCTACGCCGACCTCTGGGCCGAGGTGCGGGACCGGCTGTCCTGACCGGGGCTCTGTTAGCCCGGGGGGCGACCCCGGGGAACCGCCGTGGCGTCCAGGGCGCCGCGTGCACCCGGGGTGTTCGTGTGAATCACATTTGTGCTTTATCAGCGAATACCGGGCTCCAACCCCGGTCGGCGGAGCATGCTAGAACGGAAAGAGCATGTAAAGGGGGCACGTGTGAGCCGAAGGTTGCTCCGGCTGGAGATACCCGTCTTCCCGGATCGGCGCATGTTCCGGCTGCATGATGCCACCGTGGATCCGGACGGGCCGGGAAGCCCGGCGCCGCCGGACGGAGCGCTGATCAGCGTCACCCGCGAGCAGATGTGGGTGGCCAGCCTCCAGGAGATCGTCACCGCGCAGCTTCTTTTCGAGGAGTGGGACTCCGCCCCGCCGCCGTTCGGCGAGAAGTGGGAGGACGAGGCCAAGGCGGTCCTGTACCTGCGCGGCGCGGTCAGCATCGACATGGGCCCGGCGGGCAAGGCCGTGGAGAGCCTCAAGCTCGCCGGCGGCGTCGGTGACTACGTGGTCCGCGTGTTCGCCCGCAACCGCAGCGAGGTGCCCCGCCGCTACCGCGACCTGTTCCGGCGCGGCCTCGACCCGCTCAGCGACGAATTCGAGCAGGCCCGCAGGACCCTGGACGGGCTGGAGCAGTACCTGATCCAGATCTGGCGCGAATCGTAGGCTGCGGCCGCCGGCGTCCGCAGCGCCACCCGCCGAAGCGTCCGTCGCTAAGCGGGCTCAGCGCTGCCGGGGCGGGCTCAGCACCGGGTGCTGCTGCACCGTGCGCGGAGAGGACGACGCCGCCGGGCGGCCCGCGGGCTGACCCAGCGGAGCCGCGCGCAGAGCCACCAGCGCGTAGATCACAACGGGCAGCACGGTGATCATGACCACGGCTACCACCGACGCCACCGTCAGCACCCGGGACGAACGGCGCCGCGTGCCGGGCACGCGGAGCAACCCGGCGCGGCCGGGCCGGGAGAACATGGTCAGACAGGCGGCAAGCACCGGCTCCGAGCGCTCAAGCTCCTGCTCGATTTCCGCAAGGATGCGCTGCTCCTCCATGGACAGTGCCATGGGCGCCACCTCCACACCCCGCGGCCCAATACCTACCAACTGGCTTGGATTGCCCTGTTTCCCACGGTATCCCCCCCGGCAAGATTTTTAGCCCTGGTAGGCCACCCCAATAGTGGTCGTGTTCGGCCCCGCAGTCCGGTGGCGACCGGCTAGAACTGGTGTTTGACTAGCTAGAACGGGTGTTCTAAGTTTTGTCACATGCGGTGGGATGCGCTACGTGCCGGTTCGCCGGACGAGGGATCACCACCGGCGCAGGCTGCGCCGGTGCTGTTCGAGCAGCGCGCGGTGACCCGTACCTTCGACACGCCGGGCTTCCGTGGCATGACGTTCTTCGAGGTCCAGGCCCGGTCGATCATCAACCGGGTACCCGACGCCTCCCGCCTCCCGTTCCGCTGGACTATTAATCCCTATCGTGGTTGTAGCCATTCGTGCCTTTATTGCTACGCTCGCAAGTCGCACACCTACCTGGACCTGGACTCCGGCCACGACTTCGACTCCAAGATCGTGGTCAAGGTCAACGCGCCGGACCTGGTGCGCAAGGAACTGGCGGCGCCGCGGTGGCGCGGCGAGCACATCGCCATGGGCACGAACGTGGACTGCTACCAGCGTGCGGAGGGGCGCTACCGGCTCATGCCCGGCATCCTCACCGCGCTGCGGGATGCGGCCAACCCGTTCTCGATCCTCACGAAAGGCACGCTGATCCTGCGGGACCTCGAGCTGATCTGCGAGGCGGCCGAGGTGACCGACGTCGGGCTCGCGGTGTCGGTGGGGTGCGCGGACACCGGGCTGTGGCGGCAGCTTGAGCCGGGGACGCCCAGCCCACAGCGGCGGCTGGAGGTGTGTGCCGCGTTCACCGCCGCCGGCCTGCCTTGCGCGGTGCTGATGGGCCCGGTCGTGCCGTTCCTGTCCGATTCCCCGGCGCAGCTCGAGAACACCGTGCGGCAGATCGCGCAGGCCGGGGCCGCCTCGGTCACGCCGATCGTGCTGCACCTGCGCACCGGGGCGCGGGAGTGGTTCTTCCGCTGGCTGGGTGAGGCGCACCCGGACCTGGTGCACCGCTACCGCGCGCTCTACGGTCGCGGCGCCTACGCCCCGGCGGCCTACCAGAAGCAGGTGACCGAGCAGGTCCGGGAGCTGGCCGGACGCTACGGCGTCGGGCGCGGGGCACCTAGCGCACGGCGCCGCAGGCCGGAGCGCTTCGCGCCCCCCATCGAGAGAGCAACGGACAGCCAGGCCGGCGCGCCGCAGCAACTCACGCTGCTGTAGGCACGCAGAACCGAGGGGCACCGAGAACCGACGGCACGCGGCCCTGGACCGTACCGCTCTGGAGCCACGCTGGTCTGAGTATGCCGCTCTGGATCACACAGGCAGCGGCACGGGCCGGGATGCGCCCTAGCTGGCGGCCGACGGGGCCTCGATCGCCCCCGGGACGACCGGGAGGCCAGCCCGCTGCCAGGCACGGAAGCCGCCCGCCAGGTCGGTCGCCCCGGCCACGCCGAGGTCCTGCAGGGACGCCGCCGCCAGGCTGGACGTGTAGCCCTCCACGCACATCACGATCACCCGCAGGTCGTAGGCGGCCTGCGGCACCCGGGCCGGCGACCGCGGGTCGAACCGCCATTCGAGCACGTTGCGCTCCACGTGCAGGGCACCTGGCACCAGGCCCTGCTCGGCGCGCTGCGCCTGCGACCGGATGTCCACAAGTACCGCGCCCGCCCGCATCGCCTCGCTGGCCTCTCGCGGCCCGAGCCGCCGCAACCGCGCCCTGGCCTCGCCGAGGATCTCGTCGATCGAGCGGGCGGCGCCCCCGCAGCCGCCCGCTACCACCGGACCGCCGTTTCCAAGGTGACGCGCTCCAGGCCACCGGGCCCGAATTCGAAGCGCCGCATGCTGCTCAGCGGCGGCGAGTAGGCGTGCACACTCACCGCCGGCTGCACTGAGGCATTGATCACATCGTGGATGTACCAGGGGCCGAACGACCTCACCTCGCCCCTGGACACCGCGGCCGACGGGCCCGGGCTGCGGCCGGGCGCGGTCCGCTCCCGCAGGGCGCCCCGCGCCACCGTGAACGCGCCGGAGGACTCGCCGTGGTCGTGGAAGCCGGTCCGCTGCCCGGGCAGCCAGCTCAGCAGCCACACCTCGAGGTCATCGTCCGAGGTCAGCCGCTGGTACCAGCGCCGGTTGAGGTCGTATCGGACAAGGCTGAGCCACTCGTGCTCACTCGCGGCGACGCCCTGGACTATCTGCCGCAGCCGGGCCTGGCTCAGCGGCGAACTGGCCGTGCGCAGTATCATCCTTTTAATCCGATCGTTTTTATAGGAATAGGCTGCGCAGGACATTACCACAAGTCACGCGCTCCTCACGCACATCAGAGATCGACCTTTCGCACCGGATCACCCGTCCCGGGCGACACGGCAGTGCCTGCCCCCACGTAAAGTTGGCTGGCGTGGCACTCCCCCAGGACACCGGCGGTCAGCGGGCGCCGGAACGGCTTGCCGCGCGTACCGTCGAGATCTCCGACCCAGGCGACCTGGTGGCGCTCTTTCCCGAGCCGGCGGGCGTGGCCTGGATCCGGCACGGTGACGGTCTGGCCGGGTGGGGTGAGACGGCCCGGGTCACCCTCCCCGCGGGCGAGGACAGGTTCACCGCCGGCGAGAAGTGGCTCCGCGAGCTCTTCGACGGCACCGAGGTCGACGATCAGGTGGCCGAACCGGGCACCGGGCCGGTGGCCTTCGGCAGCTTCACCTTCGACTCCACCTCCGACGGCTCGGTGCTCGTGGTGCCGGAGACGATCATCGGCCGACGCGGCGGCAGGTCGTGGCTCACCACGATCCGCCCCCTGGCGGCCGCGCCGCCAGCGGCGCCGGCAGCCGGGCTTCCCGGCGGCCCTGGGCACGCATCCGCCCCGCTGACCGCTCCCGCGGAGATCAGGTGGCACGACGGGAGCCTGACCGCGCCGGAATGGCAGCGCGCGGTCGCCACCGCGGTCCAGCGCATCAGGGCCGGCGAGCTGAGCAAGGTGGTCCTGGCCCGCGACCTGTACGCGACCGCGGCCCGCGACCTGGACATCCGGGTGATCCTGCGGCGGCTCGCCGACCGTTACCCCGACTGCTACACGTTCGCTTGCGCCAACCTGGTCGGCGCTACCCCCGAACTGCTGATCCGCCGCCAGGACGACGATGTGAGCTCGCTGGTGCTCGGCGGCACCGCGCCGCGCGGCCGGGACGAGGCGGAGGACGCCAGGCTCGGCGCCGCGCTGCTCGCCTCGGCCAAGGAGCGGGAGGAGCACGAGTACGCGGTGGTGGGGGTGCGAGCGGTGCTCGCCGCCCGCTGCGACCGGCTCAAGATCGAGTCCGCCCCGTCGCTGCGGCGCTTCGCCAACGTGCAGCACCTCGCCACCTGGATCACCGGCAGGCTCGACGCAGGGCAGGCCGCGAGCGAACCTTCCGTGCTGGCCCTGGCCGACGCGCTGCACTACACCCCCGCGGTGTGCGGGACCCCGGCCGAGACGGCCATGGAGCTGATCCGCGACCTGGAGGCGATGGACCGCGGCCGGTACGCCGGGCCGGTCGGCTGGGTGGACGCACGCGGGAACGGGGAGTGGGGCATCGCGCTGCGCTGTGCCCAGGTGGACGGCCGCCGGGCTCGGCTGTTCGCCGGGTGCGGCATCGTGGCCGGCTCCGACCCCGAGGCGGAGCTTGCCGAGACGCAGGCCAAGTTCGCCGCGATGCAGTTCGCGCTTGAGGCCTGACGGCCAGGCGCTCCCCCGGCCGTTACCCGGCCGCCGCCGCGGCCTCGACGCAGGCAGCGCGCAGCTTGCGGCGCAGCGCCGCACCGGCCTCCCGGCTGGTGCGTACCTCCACCACCCGGATCCCGCCGCCACGCAGCGCGCCGGGCAGGTCGCGGGCCCGCTCGACGGTGACGGCCGGCAGCCCGGCCGCGGCGGCCAGGCTGGCGAGCCCGGCCCCGTGCGGTGTGCCGAACACCCGCTCGAACGGCCCGTCGTGCTCCGCCTGCTCCAGGAGCGAGAAGATGCCGCCGCCGTCGTTGTTGGCCACCACAAGGACCAGGTCAGGCTGCGGCTCCCCGGGGCCGATGAACAGGCCGGGCGCGTCGTGCAGGAACGCGAGATCGCCTACCAGGGCCGCGGCGGCGCCGCCGCCCGCGCGCTGGTGGGCGAGCGCGGCGCCGGCCGCCGCGGAGATCATGCCGTCGATACCGCTGGCGCCCCGGCTGGCCAGCACCCGGAGCCCGGCCCGCGGCGCCATCTGCTGATCCAGGTCACGAATGGGCAGGCTGGAGGCGGCCCACAGCAGGCCGCCGTCCGGCAGGGCCGCCGCCAGGTCCCGCGCGAGCCGCGGCTCGGACAGGTCCTCGCCGTTGTCGAGGATGGCCACCGCCGCGGCCGCGGCCGCGGCATCGGCCGCCCGCCAGGAAGCCAGCCACCGCGTGCCCGCCGCGCCGGGACCGCCCGCCGCACCGGGGCCATCCGCCAGCCGGACCGCCGGCACCACGTCGGTGGCGCTGCGCGCCGGGTCCGCCCAGTGCCCCGGGCCCTGCGCGACGACGACGTGCCGGACCGGCGCGGCCGTCTTGAGGTAGGAGAGCTGGCCGCGGGACAGACCGGGCCGCCCGGCCGACACGATGAGATCCGGCCGGTGGCCGGCCACGAACGCGGGCGAATCGAGCAGATAGGGGTAGGCGGCCAGGCTCATCGGCCCGGCCCGGGCGCCGGAGGAGGGCTCGGCGAGCACCGGCCAGCCGGCCTGCTCGGCCAGCCGCAGCAGCGCCGCGGGGTCGCCGCAGCCGTCACCGCAGATGACCACGCCGCGTTCGGTCCACGGCAGGTCGAACGCTGCTGCCCTACCGCCGCCGGGGAAGCTCGTCCAAGGCGCCC
>Ga0207664_10000661_pt1 | contig 23735 bp, 14 predicted proteins | sample LARL83metaG_FD_184349 | JGI IMG/M metagenome (GOLD analysis project Ga0207664, IMG submission 184349) | Corn, switchgrass and miscanthus rhizosphere microbial communities from Kellogg Biological Station, Michigan, USA - LAR L8-3 metaG... | ecosystem: Host-associated > Plants > Roots >... | reverse complement strand
CCCGAACCGGCCCGTTGACAACTACCTCACCGGGTACCAGCTCGCAGGACCGCCTCCGCTGTCCTACGGCGGCGACGTGTCCATCACCGCAGGCGATCCCAACGCCGGGCCGCCCCCCATATTCGGTGACATCGTGATGACAGTGAGCAACGCGCAGTCCGGCGCGGCCGTCGAGGGCGGGGTCTATAACGCCGCGCGGATCGCGGCGAACGGCGCCCTGACGACGCTAGGTGTGGCCGGGGTGATGGCCGCCGCGGCGGCCGGTCTGGTCGCGGACGCGGCGGGGGAAGCGGCCTTGTCATCCGGCTCGGGGACTACCGCCAACGTCGTGGTCGTCCAGGCTGGCCAGCCCGCTGGGGCGGGAATCGCCGCAGATCTCGCCGCTAACGGGGCACTGCCGGCTGGGGATCCCGCCAGCGTGATGGCAGCGGCGGTGGCCGCGGCGGCATTGGGCGCGGGCGCGACCGCGGCGGTTGCGGCGGGTGCCGGCGCGGCGGCCGGCGCCTACCACGGAGGCAGCACCAGGACCGCGGTTCGTCGGGCGGTCAGGTCCGCCCTAGGAGCGGTCGGCATGGGCGCCCCCGCCGCGGCGGCTAGGGGCACTGCCGTCGGTCTGCTGATGCCGGCGCCATCACCCAGCCAGTTCCGGGTGCGGTTCTACGACCTGGGCAATCCGGCCGGTCCCGGCGCCTCCGTCATTGCCCACAGATGAACTCTCGCTGAAGAGGTATGCGATGCCAATCTCACTCCAAGACCTCTACGCCGCGCTGACCGCGACCCGCACCGATGGCGTCCTGACGCTGGCCGCCGGCTCCGCGGGGGCGGCCGCCATCGACGGTTTCCTGGCGTCGCTGCCGGAGCAGTCGGTCACGCTGAAACAGACAGACCTCGAGCTCAGCGACGCGACTCTGGTGGTGTCCGGCGCGATGGACGCCGACTGGCCGCTGCCCGGCATGGACGCGTCCGTACTCACCCGGGCCGCGACGATCACCTACTCGCAGAACGTACCGAGCGGCCCGCTGACGGCCGACCTGGCGATCACGGCGACGCTCGCCGCCGGACAGCACATCATCAGCCTGAACGGCACCCTCGGCGCGAACTCGGGCCTGTCGTTCACCTGGGACACGAGCCAGGGCGAAACGCTGTCGCTGACGGACGCGGCGACCTTCGCGGCGGACAGCGACGTAGTCTCGCTGCTGCCCCCGGATCTGCCGCCGTTCTCCAGCCTCAACCTGACTTCGTTCATGGTGTCGTTCGGGTACCTGGCCGGCGTTGCCACGTTGCTGCGGTTCGATCTCGACGCCGGGCCGGAGGCGGTCTGGGACATCATCCCCGGCCAGCACGTGCTGACGAAGATCGGCGTCACGCTTGGCGTCGCGTATCAGCAGTTCGGCAACGGTTACCGCGATTCGTTCAGCGGCAATGTGCACGCCACGCTCAACCTTGGTCAGGAGTTCGAGGTGATCGTGGGACTGACGAACGACAGTTTCTGGGAAGTGGACGTCGTCGCCGCCGGCGGCCTGCCCGCGCTGGAGACCCTCGCCAGCTTCGCCGGAGCGGGCGACGCGGTGACGAACGGCCTGCGGGCTATCGGGCTCGGCGACATCACGCTGGAGTCGGTCAGCATCGGGATCAGCCGCGACAACGGCTCGCTGGCCTACATCCGCATCCAGGGCACGCTGTCGTTCCTGGAGAAGGTCATCAACGTCAACGTGCAGTTGCCGGACTTCAGGTTCGGTGGGTCGCTGTCACCCCAGACGCCGATCAGCCTGACCGCCCTGCTTGAGTACATGCTGGGTGCGGGCGGCGGTCTCCCCGACATCGAGGTCACCGAGCTCGCCCTGGCTGCGGCTCCGTCGGCCGGGTACTACTCGCTATCGGTGGGGATCGCCGACGGCGAGATCACCGCCGGCAAGTACGGCGTCAGTCAGGTGAGCCTGCAGATCGACAAGAGCGCGGGCGGCGTCGCTGGCGGACTGAGCGGCGCCATCCAGCTCGGCACGGCGGAGTTGCTGTTGTCCGCGCACTACACGGGGCCGCCGGCCGGGTGGTTGTTCAGCGGTGAGCTCACCGACCTGGACATCGGACAGCTGCTTGCGGAACTGAGCAGCACGTACGGCATCAGCGACGTTCCCGCTCCGCTCAAGTCGCTGATGCTGTCCAAGGTGTCGGTCAGCTACCAGACCGGCACCGGCGTCTTCGCGTTCGACCTTGAGGCGGGGTTCACGGTGGACGCGACACCGGTGGCCGTCGCGGTGACGATCACGGTCATGCCGACCGCGCAGGCACCCGCCGGCGGGGCGGTGACACCGGGGTCGAAGGGCTATTCGGCCTTGTTCACCGGGCAGGTGTCGTTCGCCGGGCTCCAGTTCGACCTCGTCTTCGACACCGCCGATACCGGCACCGACGTGCTGGTCGCGGACTTCGTGCACACGGGGCCGCCGGTTGAGCTGCGGGCACTAATCGCGGCGGCGTCGGCGGATCTGGCGCAGGCGATCCCGCCGGGAATCTCGCTGGACCTGAAAGAGGTCAAGTTCGTCTTCTTGAAGCAGACGGCGAGCGTGTGGGCGTTCGGGGTGCGGCTGGGCGCCTCGGTCAACCTCTCCGAACTGCCGATCGTGGGGTCGAAGCTGCCGCCGGATCAGACGCTGGCCATCCAGAACCTGCAGATCCTGTACTCCAGCGCGGAGCTGACCGCCGCGCAGACCGGGATCATCAACCCGCTGCTGCCGCCGGGGGTGGCGAAGCTGCCCGCCACGGTGGGTGAGGGTATCGAGTTCGACGCCGACGTCCAGCTGGGCTCGGTGACCGAGCACCTGCAGGCGGGCATCACACCGCCCCCGGCCGGGCCCGCGGCTGGGCTGGCTGCTGGGCCTGCCGCTGGCGCGGTCGTGCCCGCCAGTTCGACCGATCCGGTCAAGTGGCTGGATGTGAACAAGCAGTTCGGCATCTTCTCCTTCCAGCGGGTCGGGGTGAGTTACCAGGACAACGTCCTGGCGTTCGCGCTGGACGCGTCGGTGTCGGTGGGGCCGCTGGCATTCTCCATGCAGGCCCTGTCCGTCGGGTCGCCGCTGTCGGAATTCGCCCCGGTGTTCAGCCTGCACGGGCTGGCGCTGACGTTCGACCGGCCGCCGCTGTCCATCGGCGGCGCGTTCCTCAAGGTCCGCGAGACCGTCTCGGGCCAGACGTCCGACTCCTATTACGGTGAGCTGGTCGTGCAGGCCGCCACGTTCGGGCTGAAGGCACTCGGCGGCTGGGCACCGGACGCGAACCCGGCGTCGTTCTTCATCTACCTTTCGGTCAACGCGCCGCTGGGGGGCCCGCCGTTCCTGTTCGTCACCGGCCTGGCCGGCGGGTTCGGCATCAACTCCCAGCTCACCCTCCCCACCATCGACCAGGTCTCGGCGTACCCGCTGCTGCCCGTCAACGCGCCCCCCGAGCAGGGCAGCCCCGCCGAGACGATCAAGGCGGTCATCCCCGCCCTCCAGCACACATTCTCCCCGCTTGCCGGGCAGTACTGGGTCGCGGCCGGGATCTCCTTCACCTCCTTCGAGATGATCCAGGCCCAGGCCGTCGTCTCGGTCGCCTTCGGCGTCGACCTGCAGATCGGCGTCGTCGGGACTTGCGCGATGACGTTCCCCACCGGCGACCCTTACCCGGTCGCCTATGTCGAGATCGACGTGGTCGCCTCGTTCACCCCGTCTACCGGGCTGCTGGCCGTGGACGGGAAACTGTCCCCCGCCTCATACCTGCTCGGCGGGTTCGTGAAGCTCACCGGCGGATTCGCGTTCTACGCCTGGTTCTCCGGCCCCCATCAGGGCGACTTCGTCGTCAGCCTCGGCGGCTACCACCCGGCCTTCACCAGACCAGCCAACTACCCCGCCGTGCCCCGGCTCGGCCTCGCGTTCTCCCTCGGCCCGCTGAAGGTGCTCGGCCAGGCGTACTTCGCGCTCACGCCGAGCATGTTCATGGCCGGACTGCGGCTGACCGCGACGTTCGAGGCCGGGCCGGTCAAGGCCTGGTTCGACGCCGGCGTGGACTTCCTCATCTCCTGGGCGCCGTTCCACTACGAAGCCCACGCCTGGGTCACCATCGGCTGCTCCGTCGACCTCGGCCTGTTCACCGTCTCCGTCCAGATCGGCGCCGACCTCCAGGTCTGGGGACCCGCCTTCGGCGGCCAGGCCCTCGTCGACCTCGACGTCGCCTCCTTCACCATCGCCTTCGGCGCACCCCGCGCGGAACCAGCCCCCGTCGGCTGGACCACCTTCGCCACCAACTTCCTGCCCCCGCCAGAGAAGACCCCGGCACCCGCCGCGCGCGCCGCGGTGCGCCCCGCGGCGGCGCGCGCCGCCGCTGGTGAACCCGCGGGTGAAGCCGACGGTGAACCCGCGATCATCAAGGCCACCGTCACCGCCGGCCTCACCGGCCAGGCGCCCGGCGTGGACTGGATTCTCGACCCCGACCAGTTCCGCATCCGCACCGCCAGCACGATCCCCGCCAACCACGCCGGGTGGGCCACCACCGCCAGCCAGATCGCGGAACTGCCGGACGCGCCCGCCGACTACGCCGGCGGGGCCGCCCCCGCGCCCGGCGTTCCCGCCGGGATGCTGCTGCGGCTCGATGTGGGGACGGTCACCTCATCGGCTGACCATGTGTGGGCCGAGACGCTGAACATCGCGCCCATGGGCGAGACCGGCGTCGCGTCCTACCACACGATCACCCTGCTCAAGAGCGACGAGAACGGCGACTACACCTCCTACATAACCGGCATCACCGCCACCCCCCAGCTCGGCGCATCCAGCACCGCGCTGTGGGGAACACCCGGCCAGGCCACCGACCCCAACGCGGACCGGCTCATCCCCGCCACGCTGACCGGCCTGGCCATCACCCCGGTCCCCCGCACCCCCGGCAAAGTCAGCGACGTACCGCTGCTGTCACTCATCTACGGCCAGGGCAACGCCACAGGGTTCGGCTACCAGGCACCCGCCGTCGACCCGGCCTACACCGTCAGCTCGACGGCCAGCCCGGACGGGCAGACGCTCACCATCGGGGTCGCCGGCGCGCATACCGCCACGATCACCAACCAGCAGTACCTGCTCACGGCGCTCACCGACCCGTGGGTCGCCAGCCAGCGCACCGCCACGCTGGACCAGCTCAACCAGCTTGGCTTCACCACCACCCCCGGCAGCACCGTCCGCCTCGGCCAGCTGGCACAGACCGCACTCACCGACTGGCCGGCCATCGCCCGCATCGGAACGGAGACATGGGCATGACAACCCCGGCATCCGGACCCGTCCCCGCCAACGAGTTCGTTACCTTCATCCAGCACCAGCTGCCCGGCCTGGAAGACGGCGGCTACCAGCTCACCATCGGCCAGCACGTCAACGACAGCACCGGCCAGCCGATCAGCGGGCAGACGCTCACCCGCACCTACACGTTCGCGGTCACCGGCGACCGGTTCCGGCTCAGCAACCCGTCCGCCACCGTGGCCTCCGCCTTCCCGGCTTCGAACGCCACCGGTGAGTTCTCCACGGTGCTCCCGCACGTGGTGTTCAACGCCGCGACGTTCCCGTGGGCCCGGTCCCCGAGCAACTCGCCGCCGCCGCTGCCCGCACCCGGCAAGGACGCCGAGACCGACGTGCCGACCTGGCTCGCGGTGCTGGTCCTCGATGACGATGACGTCGCCGCCTACCCTGGGCTGGTCCTCGAACCGGTCACCAGGGTTCTCGGCGACCTGTTCCCGTCCAGCGAGAAGACGTACTACAGCTATTTCACCGGCACCGGCGGGCTGGAGACCGGCGAGACGCCCGCCGACCCGGTGCAGACCATCGACATCCCGCTTCAGCTGTTCGTCGACGTCGCCCCCACGCTGGCGGATCTTAGCCTCAGCGCGCACGTCCGGCAGGTGTCGGTGGAGAACAAGCCGATGGCGCTCGGCGACACCCCGCCGGAGGACCCGATCGGTGCGTTCGCCATCGTCATCGGCAACCGCCTGCCGCAGCAGAACAAGCAGAGCCACGCCTACCTGGTCTCGCTCGAGGCACTGGCGGGCTACCTGCCGGCGACCGGAGACGGCGGCACTCCCGCGGACTCCACCGTGGTGATGAGCCGGTCGCTACGGCTGGCCGTGCTCCAGCACTGGACGTTCAACACCAAGGGCGAGACGGCCGCCTTCGTCGACCAGCTCGAGTTGCTGAACGGCCGGACCCTCGGCGGGACGGACGCGGTCAACACGAACCTGCGGCTGCTCGTGAACGGGGCGAACCCGCCGGTCAGTACCGCGCTTGATGGCGGCTACGTCCCGCTCGACCACGGCCTGCGCACCGGGGAGACCGCAGTGTCGTGGTACCGCGGGCCGTTGTCACCGATCGACCGGGCGAGATCGGGCCCCGGGCTGCCAGTCTCGTCGCCCGACCAGGCGCTCGTCTTCGACCCGACCACGGGCATGTTCGACGCCTCGCTCGCGGCCGCGTGGACGATCGGCCGGCTCGTCGCCCTTCAGGACCAGAGCTACGCCACGTCCCTGTACGCGTGGAAGAAGGGGCAGGCCCAGGCCGTCGTCGACGCCGTCGAGCGGCAGATCATCGACGACGCGTTCGCCGGCCTGACCGCCGCGGCGGACGGCGCGGCCGGGTCAACCGCAGACCTGCTGCACGACACGATGCGGCTGATTCAACGGGGGGATGCCTCCCCCCGGCCCCCCTCGTCAAAGAGCGGAGCACGGCCATGACGATGTTCTCCCGCGCGGTGCGCCGCCAAGGGATCGAGACCACGTTCGCCGACCCGGCAGCGATCGCGAGCACGCTCGGCGACGTCGCGGTCCCCGACGATATCGCGGCCTGGCTCGGGCGGCTGCTCGCCCTGGCCGGGGTGCCGTTCGGATACCTGGTGCCCGACGAGGCCATGCTGCCGCCGGAGTCGATCCGGTTCTTCCGCCTCGACGAGAAATGGGTGCGGGCGCTGCTCGACGGAGCGTTCAGCCTCGGGCGCAACCTCACCGCCGAGGCCAGTGGCGCGAGCGCGAAGCTGGATCGCGTGCTGTTCGGTCCCGTCGCCGCCAGCGCCCGGGCGGCCGCCCCGCTTCGCCGGCGGGCCGGAGTGGCCGCGCCGGATCCCGCGGCCACGGACACCGCCTGGACCGGCTTCTTGATGCGGTCCCACGTCGTCGCCGACTACCCCGGCCTCGGCGTCAACGTCTACCCCAAGGGACACACGCCGTCGGACTCTGAGCTCATCCTGCTGCCTGTCCGCCGGCTGGACCGGCTCGGCCCGGCCGGTGACACGCTGTTCTGCCTGGCCCACGGCGAGGCCTACCGCGTCGACGTGCACGAGGCACCCGAACTGCTGCACTACGGCATCGACGAGTACCAGCCGCCCGCCGCGCAAGGCCAGGCACCGAGCGCGGACAAACAGCTGCGCACGTTTACCCGCGCGCAAGACGGCGCGGTCACGATCGGCTCGGACGTCGTCGCGGTCCAGGTCGGCTCCAGCTTCCGCACCAGGTCACCGCGGGTACTGCGGCTGGCCGCCCTGGCGGCGGCGCTGGCCGCGGCCAACGAGCCCGGCAAGACCCCGCCCGATCCGATCGACTCAGCCGAGATGGGATTCGCGATGACCGAGGGAGTCGGCATGGTCAGCTTCATCAACCGGAGCACGTCAGCGTTGGCTCCGGGAGGGACGACCCCCCCGAACCCCCCCGGGAGTGCGTCATGAAAGCGATCGTTCCGCTCAACGTCGCGGCGCTGCGCGTGTCGAGTACCGACTCGACCAACGTCACGCCGCGCGCCGGATTCGCCGGCCGGACCGCCGCGTTCGACCTGTTGCCGCACGGCCCGCAGGCAGTCCAGGCCAGCACCGGTGACACGATCTGGATTCCGCTGGGCAGCGGCAGCCCGTCGGTTCCGCTGGAGACCGGCGTCCACCTGCACTGGGAACTGCCCGAGTTCTTCAAGCGCGGCCAGCTGGACCAGGATCTCGGCGCGATCGTGTTCCCGCACGCACCCACCCGCTGGCTCGTCGCCCGGTCGCTGAGCACATACGACCAGGCCAGCGGCGGCTATAGCGCGCCGCGGCAAGCGAGCTGGGTGGTGGAGAGCGACTACTTGAGCCCGCAGCTGCGGCCCGACCAGTACAACCTCACCCGCCCGGCCGTCTCCGTGCCGCTCACCGCGCCCGACGGCACGCCGTACATGTTCATGGGCCGGGTGGTGGACGCGGCGAGCTGGAACCCGGCCGGCGAGAACGCGGCGGACTACCTGCCGCACTACAGCGGGCCCGGCGGGAAACCGCTGTACCTCACCTCGATCGGCTTCGCCGGCGCCGCGTTCTCCGGGTACTACCCAGACTGCCGCAGCGTATTCGGCTTCTGGGACACCTTCGCCGACGTCAGCGACGTGTACGCGGCGATCACCCAGAACAACCCGGTCAAGTTCCGCGTCTCCTACACCGTCATCGGGTGGCTGCCGGACGCCGCGAGCGACCCGCTCAGCGGGCTCGCCGGCGCGGTCACCAGCCAGTACAACCAGTACGTCAGCGATGCCGCGGAAGAAAACGTCAAGGTGGCAAGGACCCCGGCCGACGTGTTCGCCGGCATCACCGAGAACCAGTACGGCTGGCTGTTCAGCGGGAACGCGATCTCCTACACGCTGGTCAGCGACACCGACGAGACGCTGGCCACCCTGGACGTGCCGGACGGGACGCTGGTCGCGGGCGTGATCCAGGAGGTGGTCTGGGACCAGTCCGCCGCGCCGTTCCTCGCGTCCGCCACCTCGGGCCAGCCGTGGACCGACCAGGTGCGGATCGCCATCGGCAACACCACCGTGGAGGCCGCTTCGGCGCTGGTCAAGAGCCACCTCGCCGCCCCGGGTGGCAGCGATTCGGTGCTGGCCAGCTACGAAACCCTGCTCAACGCTCTCCAGCTGGGCGTGCTGCGTGACCTCGAAGGCCAGGGCAACGCGCTGGCCACGCTCGAGCAGACCCTGCACGAGAGGGGTTTCTCGCAGATCGACGGCGGTCACCAGTGGACGATCCAGACCAAGGCAGCGCCGGGCAGCCAGGCATCGGCGGCCCTGACACTCCCGCTCACCCTCGCGGAACAGCTCGCCACGCTGAACAACGCGCAGGCCGCCTACGAGCAGGCGCGCTCGCGGATCATCGCGGCCCGGCGGCAACTGTTCATGGACTGGGTCAGCTACGTCAAGCAGCTGTCCCGCAAGCCGCCTGGCACCAACGTGGTCGCCACCAACACGCTCGGCGCGTTCCTGGCCACCTCGGGGGCCGGGGAACTGCGCGCGGTGACCAACGCGGGGACGGCGGCTGGCCTCCTTCATTATCAGAACGACGACGGCAGTGGCCGCATCACGGGCGTGACCGCGGACGGCGCGGCGACCACGCTGGCCGGCCAGGTGGTGACCGCCTATCAGGCGGTCACCACCGCGCTGAACAAGCTGGCGCAGGACTGGGAGCTCGACGCCGTCCCCGCCGATCCGTTCTGGCTGCCCACGGACCCGGTGCTGGTCATGGAAGGGAACCGGCTCGAGCCGGTGCGCCGCAACGGCCCGGCCACCGCGATCGCCGTGCGCGCGGACAGCGAGCTGATCAGCACGCTGCGGATCGCCAGCGGCCCGGGAAGCTGGACCGTGCGGGCCGCGAGCGTGCCCGCCCTGCCGTCCCCGCCAGCGACGCTGGCCACGCTGCCGCAGGGCGCGGCGGCGGGCGCCGCGATCACCGAGGCGTCGCTGCTGGACCCGCAATATGCGGCCGTCGTCGCCGCGGCCGCCGGCAACGACACCCTGGCCGCCGCGATCGCCGCTTGCGAGGGCGGGCAGAGCCCGCTCGACCCGCCGGCAGCCGCTGGGCTGTTCGGCGCGGTGCACACGGCCGGATACCAGCGCACAACGAACCCGGCACAGTCGGTTCAGGCTCCCGCGCCGGTCACGGTCACGTTCACGAACGCGGCGGGGACCGCGCTACCGCCCGACGCGGTCGGCTGGAACGCGCAGACAGCCCTGCCGGAGTTCTCGCCGACCCGCGTCGATCCGTTCCTGCCCGTGTGGATGACCTGGGAAATGCGCCTGGACCCGCTGGCCCGCGACTCCACCGGAAGCGGCGACCCCGACAAGAACTATGCCCCGGGCACGCTGGCCGACCAGTTCATCCTCGGCACCGACGAGATGGACCTCGGTTACCCGCTGCCCGCCGCCTTCACCACCGGTCAGCTGGTCAGCTACACGGGCACGGTGGTCCTGTCCAAGAAGCCGTTCGTCAGCCTCACCGAGCAGATAAACAGCTACCTCAAGGAGTTCCCGGGAGACGAGGCCGACACCGAACTCAGCAACGCGCTCAACGACCTGTCCGGCCGCAAGGTGCTGTCCCAGGCGCTGGACACGTTCGGCAGCGCCCAGACGCTGCGCACCACGATTCCGCAGATCGCGGTGCAGAACCTGGTCGTGTCGCCCGACCCGGTCACGAAGGCGATCGCCAGCGCGGCCACCGCGACACCGGGCGACAGCTGGTACGACACCGGCTTCAACTCGCTGACCGCGATCTCTACCGGGCCGCAGTCCCAGTACAACTACGGGCCGCTGCGCGCGGGCTTCGCGGAACTCACGGGGCTTTCCGTCGTCGACACGTTCGGCCAGGTGATGAGGCTGACGACGGCGGCCACACCGAGTTCGGGTGCGCTGCCCATGACGGCAGCGGTCAGCATGTCACCGGCGGCGGGCGACACGGCGAACGCGGGGAAGGCTTACCTGCCGCCGCGCGTGCTGGCGCCATGCCGGGTCGACGCGCACTGGCTCTCGGCCACGTTCGACTCCTCGGTGCCCGGGTTCACCGCGGACTTCGCCGAGACGAACGACCATCCGGCGACATCGCCGGTCTGCGGCTGGATCGTGCCCAACCATCTGGACCTGTCGCTGGCGTTCTACGATGCGGACGGGAAGCCCATAGGGTCGTTCGGCCTGGAACACGGCATCAACAAGTACCGGACCAGGGCCGGCAACCAGGCCAACCCGCGCGATGATCTCGATCTTGACCTCGGCCCGGCCACCGCGCCGCTGGTGAACGCGAACATCGCCCGGCTGATGCGGTTCGCCGGCGGGCAGAGCGCCGGTTTCCTCACCGATCTGATGGCCGCGATCGAGAACTCCGATCAGTTCATCAACCCGGCTAGCTTCGGCCAGGATGCGGCGCTGTCGGTGCTGATTGGCAGGCCGCTCGCCATCGTCCGCGCGGTGCAGTCGATCAGCAGCTCCGGCGCCGTGCTGCCAGCCAGCCAGAACAACAACACGACCGCCGACGCGCTCACTCAGGCAGTGAACGGCAAGTGGTACGACTACGGCGACCGGCAGGCCCGGACCACCGCGGGGCTCGGCCAGGTGCAGATCCCGGTCCGGCTCGGTGAGCTCACCGACATCGACGACGGCCTGGTCGCGTTCCTGCCGGAGGCGTCTGGATCCGCGCCGTACTCGGTCGTGTACTCGGCGACCGCCCCGGCCGACGGCGCCGGCAAGGTGGTCCGGCCCGGCGCGGACACCATCGAGCTGACGCTCAACGGCCCGGCGCTGACGTTCACCGCGATCGTCGACCCCCGCGCGCCGGTGCACGTCAGCACCGGGGTGCTGCCCACCGTTACCCTGCGGATCCCGCCCGACCAGTACCTGAACGCGATGCAGCAGCTCGCGGTCACGTTCACCACCCGCCCGGTACTGCGCGACCAGTTCGGCCTGCGCATCCCGCTGCCGGCGGAGGCGGGTTTCGCCTGGACGTGGGTATCCCAGGGCGCGGCACCCGCGCCGCTCTCCCCCGCGTCGGCCCCCGACGTGCCGAGCTACGGCTACAGCCCGCAGAAGCTGCTCGAGGGGTGGCTCGACCTCATCCCGAATCCTGCTCAGCCAGCTGACGGGAGCCAGCCGTGAGCCTTTCCGATGTTCCCTTCGGCCTGGCCGTGACCAACACCGCCAGCGGCGACACGGTCCTGCGGGCCGGCGTCACGACCTCGCTCGCGATCGCCGTCGCGAACAACACCGGCGCCGACATCGCGCTGGCCGCGGGCGTATCGGCCTTCGCCGTCTATTTGCCGAGTCCCGCGCTGTTCACCCCCGCGCAGCTCGGGGTGATCGCGGTCACCGCCAGCGGCTGGGCCGGCCCGCCGGCCCAGCCGACGCCGCTAGCACTGCCGCCCGCGCCGGACCTGTCGATCAACATCACCTGCGCCAAGGACGGTACGTGGGCCAGCGGCCAGACCCTCACGTTCACGCTCGCGAACGTGACCTCCAGCGGCCCGCCGGGCAGCGGCACCGTGACCGTGCTGCCTTCGGATCTGGGCGACGACGCCCCGCTGTCGATCGACGCGCCGCTGTCGGTGGCCAACCCGCCCGAACCGGGCAACCTCCAGCTGACCGACGTGCTCCAGGTGACGCTGGACAGCCAGGGCAGCGTGCTGCGCTCGCCGTCCTCGGCCGACCCGCTGAGCAACACCCTGTACCTGACGCTGAAGAACACCGGCGCGACCCCGCTGGCCGCCGGCGGCCAGCGGTTCGGCAACCCGCGGGTGCTCGTGTCGTTCATTTACGGCAACACGAGCGGAGCGCTCGCGCCCGACGCCTTCGACCCGAAGACAGGACCGCAGCTCGGCTCGTCCTGGAACATCAAGTCCGGCATCTCGTCGGCCCAGCTCCCCTGGACCAGCGCCGACCCGCGGCACGACAGCCAGGAGCACGACCCGCAGTGGACGCTGACCCCGTCGCCGAACAACATGACGCTGCTCGGCGCGGCCAGCACCGACCAGGCCAACGTCACCTTCTCCTTCTCCGACGTGGTCACGTTCACGCCGGCCGGGCACACCCAGCTGCTCGTGCTGTGCACCGGCTTCGCCAAGGACGCCAAGACCGCCTACGACGACCACGTGTTCGTCCTCGACATCGTCAAGGTCGACCCGCCGCCGACGCGCGGGCTGCTCTCGTTCTTCGGTCCCGACCCGGTGATCCCGATAGCCGACCCGAAGGCCCAGATCACGATCCCGCTGAAATGGACGATGTTCGACGTCGCCAGCGTCCAGCTGCTCAGCTCGTCGCCGGTCGTGACGCCCGTGCGGAAGGCGTACCCGGTACCTCCCAAGCCGGTCGACTACGACAACACGACCGTGACCGTCCCGGCGCCGCCGACCAGCGAGGCGATCTTCTTCACCCTGCAATCGTTCGACGCCGGCGGTGGCTACCTGAACAGCCAGCAGTTCACCGCGTACGCGCAGGTCTCCTACCTCACCGACAAGGCCGGTCACGTCTATCCGATCGCGCTGTTCGGGAACACGTTCTGGATGCTGGCGAATTACCAGTTCAACGCCCCGGGCAGCAACGACTACGGCGATAACCCGGCCAACGAGGCGACGTTCGGCAGGCTGTACGACACGCAGGTGCTGAACCAGGTCCCCGACGGGTGGCAGGTGCCCGCGGTCGCGGACTGGAACGCGCTGTTCGGCCGGTTCGGCGACCCCGGACAGGCCTATGCGGCGCTGATCGGCGGCGGGCGGTCCGGCTTCAACGCCCAGCTCGGCGGCCGCCGGACGATCCAGCCCAACGGCTCGGCGATCTGCGAGCAGCAGTACGTGTACGGCTACTACTGGGCGGCCGGCGGCGTGTGCGCGCAGTTCAGCAGCGTCAGCGCCCAGGCCAGCGCCGGCACGCCGGTGACCGACTCGCGGACCGGGCTGTCGGTCCGCTTCATCCGCCATGCCTGACACGCTCGCGGCCCGGTTCCGCCTGACCCCGGCGCAGGACAGCGCGTTCGGCGAACACGCCCGCCGGCTCGGCCATGACCCTGGCCAGTTGACAGGCGACGCCGAGCTGGTCAGCTACCCGTCCCTGCCGACGGTGGCGGCCGTGCGCGCACTGCCCGCGGCCACCGCGGCCCAGCGCCGGCGGCGCCAGGGGTTGTTCTTCGGCCCGTCCATCGCGATCCGCCGCACGATCGGGCAGGGCGTGCACGACCGGGTCGAGGCCGCCGTCTTCGCCGACGGCCAGGTCAGCCCGGCGGACGAGGCCAGGGCCAGCATGCACTTCCCGTTCCCGACGCGGATCCTGAGCGTGCGGGGCCGGTGCGTGGGTCCGGGTGAGTGCTGGGATCTCAGCGTCCGCGGCGGGCACTGGGGCCTCGACGACCGCGACGACATCTTGAACGTCGTCAACATCGGCAGCCTGCGCTTGGCGCCGGATGCGATCGTCGCCGTGCGCGGGAACCTGCTGATCCTGATCGTCCAGCGGCTGATCTGCGAGGCTTCGGGCCAGCTCGCGATCTTGCCGACGCCGTTCTCCGTGGACAGCCGCACCGGACCGCTCCACGGTCCCGGCGGGCCGGCTGGCCGGGACGGGGCCGACGGAGCGGACGGGGTCGCCGCGCCGGTCGCGCCGACGTGGCTGGGCTGTGACCGGCTCACCGCGCCGGTCGTACCGGGAGCGTGCGACGCGCGCGACGGGGGTCCCGGCGGCGACGGTCGCGACGGCGTGCGGGGCCGCAACGGCGGCACCAGCAAGATCGCCGAGATCACCATCGGCGAGCTCACCGGCTCGCTGACCCTCGTCGCGACCGCCGGGCGCGGCGGCGATGGCGGATCCGGTGGTGCTGGCGGCCGGGGCGGGCACGGCGGGCGCGGTGCGGACGGCCAGCGCACAGTGCAGGGCATCCTGCCGCCCGGGCGCGGCGGTTCTGGCGGCAATGGCGGAGCCGGCGGACGTGGCGGGCGCGGCGGCGACGGCGGCATCTCCTCGAACGTCTTCGTGTCGCTGCCGCCGGACCAGGAGGGACGGCTGCGCGTGCTCAGCCACCCGTCACCTGGCGGGGGCGGCGGGCGCGGCGGGCGCGGCGGACTTGGCGGACGTGGCGGACGTGGCGGACTTGGCGGCTCGGGCGGATCTCCCGCCGGCGCGGCGGGCACCGCCGGGAGCGACGGCGCGGACGGTGCCGCTGGGCATGACGGACGGGCGCGGCCGGCGCCGCCCGTGTTCGTAAACGAACGTCTGGCCGTACCGCTGCCCGATCCGGCAGCGGTACGGCCGGCTGGCACTGTCACGTCGCGGGACACCCGCCGCGGCGAGAGCAGCGCCGCGAACTAGTAACACCCACCTGATACAGGAGGAGAAGTCAATGACATCGATCAGCAACCTAGAGGCCCATGGTGTTCCGGTGACTGCCGACGGCAAGCTGGTGCGGACCAAGGCGGTCGTGCACGACGTCGCGGAGCTCCGCGCGCTGCTCGACAACGGTCTCGACGAGAAGGGCCGCGAGGCGCACTACGAGGCACTGTTCGGCGGGATCAGCACGCCTGACGACACCAGCGTCGCCCAGCGCGTCGCGGCGCACGTGATCGGGAACGCGGAGCTGTCCGGGGCAGACAAGGCACAGGCCGCCGCGGCCTTCCCGATGACCGTGAACGTCGTCGCCGCGCCCGAGGCCGCCGGCCCGCTGACGGTCAGCTCCCGGTATGACCTGAGCTCAACGAGCGGACCGACGATCGTCACGTTCACCGACGTCATCCTGGAGCAGGGCGGCTATTTCGTCTGCGAGGCGACCGCGCTGAGCTTCACCTGCGACACGCTGACAAGAAACGGCAACAGCGGAACCCCCGGCATCGCGGACTTCAACATCATCGGCAAGACCCCCGGCACGCCCGTTACCCCGCCGGCGCCCAGCGCAGCGTCCCAGGCCGCCAGGGGAAAGGGCGGCGAGTGCTCGTCAGCCGGCATCGCCGGCGACGGCGGCGGGAACGGCAACCCGGGTGCCCCGGGACAACCGGGGACCGCCGGCACGCCAGGCGGCGCCGGCGTGCCCAGCCAGGCCGCGACCATCACCATCACCACGACGCTGGCCAGCCCGATCAGCATCTTCTCGGCGTCCGGCGCCGGCGGCCAAGGCGGCAACGGCGGCCCCGGCGGCACCGGGCAGCAGGGCGGCAACGGCGGCAACGGCGCCACCTGTGACTGCACGGGCAACGGCGGCGGCAGTGGCGGCGACGGCGGCTCTGGCGGGACCGGCGGCGCGGCCGGCAGCGGCGGCAACGGCACGGACGCGGCGGGCAACATCGCCGTCTACGTGCCCGCCCCAGCGGATGTGCAGAAGGTGAGCTTCACCCCGGCGACGGCACCGCCCGGCAACCCCGGCCAGCCGGGTCCCGGCGGCGCCGGCGGGGCCGGTGGCGGCGGCGGGAGCGGCGGCAAGAACAACTCCGGGGGCGGCCAAGGCGGGACGGGCGCCCACGGTGCGACGGGGGCGCAGGGCCAGCCGGGGTCACAGTCTGGCCGGCCCGCCCAGATAACCGTGTCACCGCGGTGAACGCGTAAGGAGGTCGCGAGCCGCCCGACCCCGACGCGGCACCAGTACCGCTCCGGGTCTTCAGGGACCTCCTCGTCGGGGCCGGGCCGCCATAGCGGCAGCCAGACGACTCCCGGGTCGAGCACGGTGAACCCGTCGAACAGGGCGGCGATCTCCGCCGTGGTGCGCATGCTCAGCTGGCCGGCCACCCGGCTGCGGTACGCGGACTCGCCGATGGCGGCGAAGTCGGGATCGGTGTCGCGGCACGCGTGGGAGATGACCAGAAAGCTCCCTGGCGCCATGGCTTCCCGCAGCGAGCCGACGATCTTCGCGGGGTCGTCCGAGTCCGGTATGAAGTGCAGCACCGCCGCCAGCAGCACCGCGACCGGCCGGGAGAAGTCGATGAGCGTCCGGATGACTTGGTCGGCCACGATCCTGGCCGGCTCGCGCAGGTCCGCCTGGATGACGGCCGCGTCTGGGTTGCCTTCCAGGATGAGCCTGCTCTGCGCGACCGCGACCTCGTCGTTGTCAACGTAGACCACGCGCGTTCCGGGCGCGGCGGCCTGGGCGACTTCATGGACGTTCTGCTGCGTCGGTATGCCCGATCCGATGTCGAGGAACTGCTCGATGCCCGCCTCGACAGCCAGGTACCGCACCGCGCGGCCGAGAAAGGCCCGGTTAGCGCGCGCGATCGCCCTGATGCTGGGCTGGATCGCGATCAGCGCGCGGGCCGCGTCCTGGTCTGCGCGAAAGTTGTGATTTCCCCCCAGCCAGTAGTCGTAGACGCGGGCGATGTTGGCCTTGCCGGTGTCGACCCCCGGCGGCACCCAGTCGGGCTCCATGGTGACCATGTTCTCCCGCCTCGGTAGTTACCGGCAACATGACCCCAGATGAGGCCGAGATCCAACGAGTGCCTCACTCACGGTGGCACACGGTCGCACAGGTCGTTAGGGTTGCTTTGTCCTACCACGTCGCCGCCCTGACCCGCGGCGGCGCTATCGAAGCCGAGGTACAGGTTGAGCGACGACCCGGCCAGCGGTGAAGGTCCGCCAGGATCCCTCCTCCCGCCGAGGCTCAAGCTGGTCGACACCAGCCTCGACCTCTCCGAGATGGCGTTCCAGATTCTCGATGCCGTCGTTCCCGGCTTCGCTTCGGCAGCGGGCGTGTACGCGCTGGAGGAGCTGCTCACCAGCGGCGATCCTGGCCCCCCGGCGCCCGGCGCGGGACTGCTGGTGCGCCGGCTCGGCGCGGTAACCACGGCCGGCCGGATGGGTCCAGAGGCGGGCTTCCCGACCGGGCAGGTGATCGCCTTCGCCCCCGAGTCTCCTTACGCGCGCAGCGTACTTGACCGCACCCCGGTGATCTTCGCGCAACCCGACGGCGCGACACTCCAGCGGATAATGCCCGATGCGCAGGCCGTCCTGTCCAGGTACACGTCGTTTCTCGCCGCGCCGATGATCACCCGAGGCGTCACCATCGGATTCGTGGTGATGTCCAGGACCGCGGCAGCACCGCCGTTCAGCGGTCATGACACGGCGGCCGTCGCCGACCTGGCCGGCCGCGCCGGGACGGGGATCGCGAGCTCGCTAGCCATGATCCGGCAGCGCTCGGTCGCGGAGGCGCTGCAGCCGCGGCCGCCCGCCGTCACGCGGACCACGCTGGCCCGGCTGGAGATCGCCGGGCGGTGCATGCCGGCTGAGGGGTATGAGGTCGGCGGAGACTGGTATGACATCGTCCCGCTGCCCGGTGGCCGGACCGGACTCATCGTCGGTGACGTGATGGGCCACGGCGCCGCGGCCACCGCGGTGATGGCGCGGCTGAGCACCGCCGCCTTTGCCCTGGCCGACGCCGGGCTGTCACCATCGGACGTGCTGCGGCAGCTCAACCGCACAGCCTTGGCGCTCCCCCAGAGTACGCTCGTGACCTGCGCGTACGCGGTGATCGACCCGGCCGAGCAGTCGTGCGACATCGCGACCGCGGGGCATCTCCCGCCGGTGCTGACCCTGCCGGACCACACCACCCGGGTCCCCGAACTGCCCGGTGGCCAGTCCCTCGGCGTGAGCCCCGCCAGCTACGGGCAGGCCCGCATCAAGCTGCCGCCAGGCACCATACTCGCGCTGTACACAGACGGCCTGGTGGAGACCCGCACCCGTCCCTTTGACCAGGGCATCCTGGCTCTCCGGTCGGTGCTGTCGCGGAGCGACCAGCAGCTCGACACACTCTGCGAGGACCTGGTCGGCTCGCTCGGCGAACGGTACGAAGACGACATCACCGTCGTGCTCGCCAGGATTCCGCCGGAGGCGGCCTAGCCGCGGGCGCCGGGCCCGGGCGCTAGCCGCGGGCGCTAGCCGCGGGCGCTAGCCGCGGGCGCTAGCCGCGGGCGCCGGGCCCGGGCAGCAGGTCGATGCTGGCCGGGCCCATCGGCTGCCCGCATTCGGAGCAGTGCAGCTCGACGTGGCTGTTCTGCCCGCATGCGTGATGACGGTACAGCACCGGCGGTCCGGCCTCCCCCGCCAGCCACGTGTCTCCCCATCGCACCATCACCATCAGCACCTCGACCAGATCGAGGCCCTTGGCCGTCAGCACGTACTCGTACCGGGCCGGCTGGGTGGCATACTCGCGCCGCTCAAGTACCCCGGCCTCGGTGAGCGATCGCAGCCGCTCGGCCAGGACCTTCCGGGAGATACCCAGATTTTCCTGGAGCTGATCGAACCGGGTGATTCCGACGAAGATATTCCGCACGATCAGCGGCGTCCACGGCTCGCCCGCCACGTCCATGGTGCGGGCGATCGAGCACGCCATCTCGGCGAACTTCGTACGTTGCATGCCAGCAAGTCTAGTCACACGGGTTCCCTTAGGGAACCTTTGGCTCGGCGAGGAGACCCCCCGCGCGCGCGATGCGCCGGCGGCAGCCCGGCGTCGCTGACCGATGATTCGCGGCCAGCCGCCACGTCTTAATCTGAGCGACTTAAGCTGAGCGACGAACGGAAGGGCTGGGATGAGATGACGACGTATGTGCTGATCCCGGGCGCTGGCGGCGTGGCGTGGTACTGGAGCAGGGTGGTCCCGTTGCTGCGCGACGCCGGACACGACGCGATCGCGGTCGACTTGCCCGGCGAGGATCCGGCGGCGGGCCTGCCGGAGTACGCCCGCCTGGTTGCTTCTGCGATCGAGGGCCGGTCCGACGTGGTGCTAGCCGCGCAGTCGCTCGGCGGGTTCACCGCACCGCTAGTACCCGCGCTGTCGCCGGTGACGGAGATCGTGTTCGTGAACGCGATGATCCCGGTCCCCGGCGAGACCGCTGGCACCTGGTGGGAGAAGACCGGACAGCAGGAGGCACGTCTGGCGGCGGCCGAGCGGTACGGCTACCCCACCGAGATCGACTTGGCGACGTATTTCCTGCACGATGTGCCCGCGGCGATCGCCGCCGAGGGCGAGCCGTACCAGCGCGGTGAGGCGGACGCGGCCTTCGAGTCGGTGTGCGACTTCGGCGCCTGGCCGGACATCCCGCTCCGGGTGGCGTCCGGCGCGGCGGACCGGCTCTTCCCGGTGGAGTTCCAGCGGCAGGTGGCGCGTGATCGCCTCGGCATCGAGGCCGACGTGCTGCCCGGTGGACATCTCATGGCGCTGTCCGAGCCCGAGGCCTTGGTCCGCTACCTGCTCGACACCCGACCCGTGTGACCTTTGTGGGGACACCAGACCCGTGTGACCATTGTGGGTATTGTCCTCCCGGATCCCGTGGGCTTATCAGGGCGCGCCTGGCTGTGCTGGCCTGCCACGGGCCGCGGTCTTCGAGTCTGCTGGTGACGGCTGAGGCTGAGAGTGGAGTATGTGTCTGCCGATACGCGTGTGCGTCAACGGTCGCCGTATCAACGTGGAAGACTGCCCCTCCGTGGAAAGTTAACCCCCGTCCACGGGGGTCAGTCCACCGCAAAGCGGTAATCCGGCACGTTGTCCGGCCATGGCAGCCGCCGGATAAGGCTTGGGGAAGTTTGACCGACCCTCGCCTGACGGGCTTGGCGCTCGGCGGGGGCACGACCGGTCCGATGTCGCCGTCGGGGGCGGTGTCCAGGTCCACGATGACCGGCGCGTGATCGCTAGGCTTGGATCCTTTGCGCGCCTCGCGGTCGACCCAGGCCGCGGCCACCCGGCCGGCGACTGGCGCCGAGGCCAGGACCAAGTCGATTCGCATGCCCAGATCCTGGTGAAACATCCCGGCCCGGTAGTCCCAGTAGGTGAAGATGCGCTCGTCCGGCCACCGATCGCGAACCACGTCATGCAGACCGTCCTTGACCAGAGCTTCGAGAGCCTCCCGCTCCGGCCCGGTCACGTGCGTCTGCCCGATGTAAGCGTCCGGGTCGAACACGTCCACATCCGACGGCGCGATGTTCATGTCTCCGCAAACCATCGCGTCCGCCGGGCCTGCCGCGACCACCGCGCGCAGCGCGGCCAGCCACTCCAGCTTGTACTTGTAGTGCTCGGAGTCGGGCACCCGGCCATTGGGCACGTACACCGAGTGGATCCGTACTCCGCCGCAGGTCGCGGCCACCGCGCGGGCTTCCTCGTGCGGGAAGCCCGGGCCGTCGGCGAGGCCGCGGGCGACGTCTTCGAGACCGACCCGGGACAGCAGTGCGACGCCGTTCCATTGCGCCTCGCCGTACAGCGCGAATTCGTACCCGCGCTCGGCCAGCTGGCCGCCGAGCGCGGACTCGAACGCCTTGTCGGAGAGCTTGGTTTCCTGCAAGCAGACCACGTCCGGCTGCCGCTGGTCCAGCCATGGCAGCAGGCGGTCCACCCGTTGCTTGACCGAGTTCACATTCCAGGTCGTAACTCGCACGCGCCTAGCCTAGTGTCCGGATCGGGCCGGCCGCTCCGACGTACCCGCGAAGCCGAACACAACAGGAAGGACCACATGATGAAGTACATGCTCCTGGTGTACGCCTCGCAGCGGGATTACGACGCGATGGCCAGCGGCGATGGCCCGTGGACGCCGGCGGACTTCGCCGCGATGGGCGCGTTCATGGAGAAGTTCAGCCGCGAACTATCCGAGTCCGGTGAACTGGTCGAGACCCGCGGCCTGACCGCCCCGGTGCACGCGCGCCGGATCCAGACCAGGGACGGCGCGCCCGTGGTCACCGACGGCCCTTACGCCGAGACGACCGAAGTCCTCGCGGGCTACTGGATCGTGGAGTGCGAAAGCTTCGACCGCGCGACACAGATCGCGAGCCGGCTGAGCCAGACCCCGGGCCCAGCGGAGGTCGCGGCCAGGGCTTATGCAGATGTCCGCCCGATCGCAGAAGCCCGCGACGACCTGTGAACGAGCCCGTTCGCGAAGCCAGGGGCGCGGCGTTGCCTGGACCGACGAGCGAGGAGCGCAGCGACGAGCGAGGAGGGAAGGCGACGCCTCAAAGCGCCCCGCCCGCGAGCGAACCAAAGGTACTGCCTCAAAGCGCCCCGCCCGCGAGCGAACCAAAGGTACTGCCTCAAAGCGCCCCGCCCGCGAGCGAACCAAAGGTACCGCCGCAAAGCGACCCGCCCGCGAGCGAACCAAAGGTACCGCCGCAAAGCGACCCGCCCGCGAGCGACCTGGCAATACTGCGCGACCTCGCGCCGCGGGTCCTCGGCGCGGTCACCCGGCAGTTCGGCCATTTCGACGCCGCGGAGGACGCGACGCAGGAAGCGCTGATCGCTGCCGCCACGCAGTGGCCGGCCGAGGGCGTGCCGGACAACCCGAAGGCCTGGCTGATCCGGGTGGCCAGCCGGCGCCTGACCGACATCCTCCGCTCTGACCTGGCCAGGGCCCGGCGGGAGGCAGTGTTCGAGGCGCCCGCGGCCCCGGTTCCGGATGCCGACGATTCCCTGGTCCTGCTGCTGATGTGCTGCCATCCCAGCCTGGCACCGGCGGCGCAGATCGCGCTCACCCTGCGCGCCGTCGGCGGTTTGTCCACCAAGCAGATCGCGCGGGCGTTCCTGACCGGCGAGGACACGATGACCCGCCGGATCACCCGCGCCAAGCAAACGATCAGGGACAGCGGCGTGCCGTTCGCGCTGCCCGCGGCCACTGACCGCCCGGCCCGGCTGGCCGCCGTCCGGCGCGTCCTCTACCTGATCTTCACCGAAGGCTACGCTTCGGTCAGCGCCGACCTGTCCGCCGAGGCGATCCGGCTAACCCGGATGCTGCGCGCGGCGCTGCCGGACGACGCCGAGACGGCCGGGCTGCTCGCGTTGATGCTGCTCACCGACGCGCGCCGGGCCGCCCGGGTCAGCGATGAGACCGGCGAGCCGATTCCCCTCGCTGACCAGGACCGGTCGCTGTGGAATACCGCGTTCATCGCGGAGGGCGTCGCGCTGGTCACCGCGGCGCTGGAGGCCGGCCGCCCCGGCGTTTATCAGCTCCAGGCCGCGATCGCGGCGCTGCACGACGAGGCTTCGTCCGCCGCGGATACCGACTGGCCGCAGATCCGCGCGCTGTACGAACTGCTCCGCCAGGCCGAGCCGGACAACCCTGTGGTCACGATGAACCACGCGGTCGCCGTCGCGATGGCTGACGGGCCGGCTGACGGGCTCGCGCTGCTCGACGGGCTACGTGACGACCCGCGGGTCGCCGGAGACCACCGCTATCTAACGGCACGGGCTCACTTGCTGGAGCTTTCCGGCGACACCGCGGCGGCCGCGGACGCGTACCTCGCCGCCGCCCGCCGCGCACCCACCATTGGACAGCAGCGCTATCTAAACCGGCTGTCGCATAACGTCCCTACTTGAACGCCTGGGCAACGCGCTCCCTCGGCATGGCCGGCGTGCGGTGTCCGGCTCGCCCGGTCATCTCCTCGTTCGCCGTAAGGGAGTTGAGCACGGCTTCTTCGGTGGCCTGGACGACGGCGTCGAAGAACGGATCTATCTCGCCCCACGCGACGAACCGGAGTGATCCGTACCCGGTTCGCGTAAAGGCGTCCGCGTTGGCGGTGGAGAACGCGAGGAACAGGTCGCCGGAGTAGTGCGAGCCGCTGGTTCCCGTCCTGGCCAGCCCGGAGGTCACCCGGCGGGCCATCGCCGCGCATTGATGCGGCAGCAGCGGCGCGTCGGTCGCGACGATCGCGATCACCGAGCCAGAGCCGGGCGGGGCGAGCGTATCGTCAAGCATCGGGTCGTCATCTGCCAGTTCCATGCCCAGCGGGATGCCGGCGATCATGAGCTCGCGGCGCGTGCCGAAGTTGGCCTGGACGAACACGCCGACTGTGTAGCTGTCAGTTTCGTGCCGCACACGGCGGGAGGCGGTGCCCGAGCCCGCCTTGAAGTGGTAGCAGTTCATGCCGGTGCCACCGCCGACCGAGCCCTCGTCGATGGGGCCGCTGACCGCGTTGTCCAGGGCCGCGACCACGTCGTGCTCGTGGACGTGATGGCCGTTGATGTCGTTCAGGTAGCCGTCCCAG